>OIZP01000433.1_pt1 | contig 26723 bp, 20 predicted proteins | sample 1588531 | NCBI WGS metagenome assembly OIZP01 (sample SAMN03283283) | human gut metagenome | biome: human-associated habitat; material: feces | host: Homo sapiens | place: Peru | collected 2012
GTATGAGACAAACGAGGCTGGTAAGGCTCTCGTTGCTGCTGGTCCACAGCTCTAAGCGATTAGGTATTGATAAGAATATCTTATTAATATATATTGAGATGCCGACAGAAATGTCGGCATCTTTTTTTTATGTGCTTTTTTATCTGTTTTGCCATTTACTATAAACTAATAGTGGAATATAGGTTGTTATTTAGCCCTTTTTGTTGACATATGTCAACAAAAGTGCGTTTTGGGCAAAAAAATAAGAGAATATATTTGTGTTTGTTGAGAAAACACTGTACCTTTGCAACGTGTTCGTGAGAATACATCACATAAAGTTTCATTAGGTTAGTAGTTTGATAGATTTTTTAAGGTAAAGATTATGTTAAGGTTTTCTATTGAACACAAGCGATGAGGTTTTGTCATTCGTGGCATTTTTTTAGACCAAGTCGTTTTAACATATTCTTTGAAGGAACTGGTGCTCGTGAAGAGTACCAGTTTTTTTGTTATTATACTTGATGTATAGGTAGTATTCTAAACAGACCTTAAAAATTATATACATTATGTTCTTTTATGATAATAAATTATTAAAAAGGACTCTTATTTGGATAATTCTGAGTAAATTTGTACCCAAAAACAATTTTCACGCATAATGTTAAAGAAGATATTGCCTATTTTCATGCTTTGTGCCATAGCTTTGTCGATGGCATCATGTCTTGAAGATGAAAAGGAAACGCTAGTATATTACGATGATACTGCGGTGACAGGATTCTCTATCGGAAATCTGAATAAGTATATCACAGTAAAGTCGTCATCGAATTCGGATAGTATCGTAAAGTCTGTTATTGATGCAAGTTCTTATAGATTCACTATCAATAATGCCACACACGAGATATATAATGTAGACTCATTGCCAGTAGGCGTTGACGTCAAGAAGGTGCTGTGTACTGTCAGCACTAAGAACTCTGGTTTGGCAGTATGGTATATGAAGTCGTCAGAAGGTAAAGACAGCATGACTTATTGCTCGTCTACCGACTCTGTAGACTTCACCAATACTCGTGAGCTTAGAGTTTATAACACCAGCATGACTGCTTTTCGCAGATATACCGTAAAGCTTAATGTGCATCAGGAAGTAGCTGATTCTTTTGTTTGGAAGAATCTTGCCACAACTTCTGCTTTTGCTAATCTTCAGGCAATGAAGATGGTTAGTATAGGTAATGCTATGTATGTATTCGGTTACGATGGTACTAAAACCATTCTTTATACAGCCAACAGAAATGGCTTTGCAAATTTTGCAGAGTCGAATATTGTTCTTGATGCAGATGTTTATAAAAATGTGGCAGTATACAACGGACTTTTATATTTCCTTAATGGAACATCTTTAGAGTCATTAGATGCTAACGGAACTTTGGCAACAGTTGCAACTACTACTATTAAGCGCCTTCTTGGTGCGGGCAACAATCGCTTGTATGCTTATTCCGCAGATGGTGCTATCGTATACTCTGTAGATGGTAAGGCTTGGATGCCTTGTGGTATTGATGGCGATGTAGCTTCGTTGCCTGAAAGCAATATGAACCTCTTGGCAATGCCATCGAAGACAAACTCTGATACATATCTGCTTTCGCTTGTAGGTAATGATGCAAGTAGCAAATATGCCAATGTTTGGGGAAAGATAGAAGAAGATATCACAGCTACCAACGATCAGCCTTGGACACAATATGTGATGAACGACAATCGTTACTGCTTGCCAGCTTTAGCTAATTTGCAGACTTTCGTATATCAAAGAAAGATTATGGCAATAGGTGGAAAAGGTATAAATGGAAATGCTGATAAGGCATTCTCTAAGATATATTCAAGTCAGGATGCAGGACTTACATGGCAGACAGATACTACATTAGTATTGCCAACGACTTTCGCTCCAGAAGGCGATGTCTTTGCAATGACTATTGATGCAGACAACTTTATTTGGCTCGTTAGTGCAAGCAACGGACAGATTTGGCGCGGCAGACTTAATAAGCTCGGTTGGGCTAACAAAGAATAATAATAGGGTGTGGCTATCACCCCTCACTATATATAATAATGAGAAAAACAATCTTCATCATAATGCTGATCATAACTGCCATGACTGCTCATGCGCAGGACGACCCGGAATACAAGATGGAGATAGGTGTGGGCACAGGATTGCTGACTTACGAAGGCGACTATAATGGCAATATCTTCAAGGAAAGTCAGCCTATGGCTTCGTTTATGCTCAGACGTGTGCTCAGCCCTTGGATGGCATTAAGGCTTAATGCTATGTTTGGTAAGGTGAAGGGCTCGTCGGATTATGTAGAAACTAAATATCCTGAGTCGCTCACAGAACCATATAAATTTAATCGCAACCTCTACGATGCATGTCTAAGCTATGAATATAATTTCATACCCTATGGTACTGGTCGTGACTATCGTGGAGCAAAGAAACTCGTACCTTTTGCTTTTATAGGCTTGGGAGTAGTAGTTTCTTCTGGCAATGGTGAGACCAAAGGTGCATTCAATATGCCTATAGGTTTCGGATTGAAATACAAAGCTGGCAAACGTGTAAATATAGGCTTGGAATGGGCTTTACACTTGAGCCAAAGCGATGAACTAGACGGGAAGAAAGATCCATACGGCATAAAGAGTACTGGTATATTCAAGAATACCGACTGCTATTCGGCTTTACAATTGTCGATAACATATAGCTTTTTGCCAAAATGTGTAACTTGCAACAAAGACTATTGATGAACAACGTGGATATAGAAAACATACCGCAGCATATTGCCATTATTATGGATGGCAACGGACGCTGGGCTACCGAACGTGGTAAAGATCGCAGCTTCGGTCATCAGGCTGGTGTAGAAACTGTAAGAAGAATAACATCGGAGTGTACTCGTCTCGGTGTTAAATACCTTACGCTCTATACTTTCTCTACAGAAAACTGGAATCGTCCTGCCGACGAGGTTGCTGCTCTCTTGGGACTTGTACTAACCTCGCTTGAAGACGAGATTTTCATGAAGAACAACGTGAAATTCCGTGTTATCGGCGATATTAAGCGTTTGCCAGAGCCTTTACAGCAGAAGCTACAGGAAACGATAGAGCATACTGCCAGCAATACTGCTATGACAATGGTTGTAGCGTTGAGCTATTCTGCACGTTGGGAGATAACAGAGGCTGCTAAGTCTTTGGCTATTGATGCTAAGAATGGCACTCTCGATCCTGAGGCTATAACAGAAGAGGAAATCTCTAAGCGCTTGTCTACCAACTTTATGCCAGATCCTGACCTTATGATTCGTACTGGTGGCGAACTCCGTATCAGCAACTATCTGTTGTGGCAGATGGCATACACAGAACTCTATTTCTGCGATACTTATTGGCCTGACTTCAAAGAGGAAGACTTACAGAAGGCCATATTGAGCTATCAGAAACGCCAGCGCAGATATGGCAAGACCGAAGAGCAAATAGAAGAAGAAAACACAAATGATAATGAATAAGATAAGCAAGCTTTTGGCTACTACTGTTGTGATGCTGGCAAGCAGCGCTACGATAGTGGCACAAGACAAAATAGTGCATCCTGACATATCGTATGCTGGAACACCACGTGAACTGGTGCTCGGTGGTATGAATGTGTCTGGTATTGATGGTTACGAGGACTATATGCTTACAGGCATCTCCGGATTGCAGGTGGGGCAGAAGGTGTCGTTGCCAGGCAACGAGATTACTGATGCCGTGAAGAGATATTGGCGTCATGGACTATTCTCGTTCGTGCAGATTTCTGCAGACTCTATCGTGGGCAATAAAGTATATCTGCACATCAAGCTTGAGGCACATCCTCGTGTGTCTACCATCAACTATATCGGCTTGAAGAAGAGTGAGCGCGAAGATATGGAGGAGAAACTGGGACTGCTTAGAGGTTCGCAGATTCATCCCGATGTGATAAATCGTGCCAAGATTCTTGCTAAGAAGTATTTCGACGATAAGGGCTTTAAGAATGCTGATATCAATATTCAGCAACGCACCGATGTGGCTCAGAAAAACCATGTCATCCTTGATGTCATCATCGACAAGAAGGAAAAGATGAAGGTTCGCAAGATTATCATTGAGGGTAATAAGCAACTGAAGTCGAGCAAGATAAAGGGTGGCTTCCTTAAGAAGGGTGCCTTTGCCAAGACTCACGAGGCTGGTACTTTAGGCTCTTTCCTCAAGGCTAAGAAGTTTACTCCTCAGCGTTGGAAGGAAGATAAGGAGAAACTGCTTGAGAAATATAACGAGCTTGGATATCGTGATGCATATATTGTTGAAGATAGCGTATGGAACAATGACCCTAAGCATGTCAACATATATATAAAGGTAGACGAGGGTAAGAAGTATTACCTCAGAAACATCACATGGGTTGGTAATACAAAGTACAACACCGACATGCTGAACAAACTCTTCACCATGGAGCGTGGCGATGTATACAACCAGAAACTCATGAATAAGCGATTGTCGGAAGACGAAGATGCTGTGGGCAACCTTTATTATAACAATGGTTATGTGTTCTCGCGCATTGAACCTACTGAGGTTAATATCGTTGGCGACTCTATCGACCTTGAAATGCGTGTTACAGAGGGACCACAGGCTCACCTCAACCATGTGCGTATCAATGGTAACGACCGCTTGTATGAGAATGTCGTTCGTCGTGAACTTCGTACCAAGCCTGGTGATTTGTTCTCTAAGGAGGCTTTGATGCGTTCAGCTCGTGAGCTTGCTTCTATGGGACACTTCGATCCAGAGAAGGTTGTGCCGGACGTTAAGCCAGATTATGAGAGTGGTACTGTTGACGTAAACTGGAATCTTGAGCAGAAGAGCAACGACCAGATAGAGTTCTCGCTCGGTTGGGGTCAGACAGGTGTCATCGGTCGTGTGGGCTTGAAGCTCAATAACTTCTCTATGGCAAATCTCTTTAATAAGAATAAAGAGCATCGTGGTATCATGCCTATCGGTGATGGTGAAACCATGAGTCTCGGTGCACAGACCAACGGTACATACTATCAGTCGTATAATATTGGATATTCCACAAGCTGGTTTGGCGGTAAGCGTCCTATCCAGTTTAGCGTCGGAGCTTACTATTCTAAGCAGACCGACGTGTCGAGCAACTACTACAACTCGGCATGGATGAACAACTATAGCAACTATATGTATGGTTACAACAGCTATGGTTACAACTATCGCAACTACGAGAACTATTACGACCCTGATAAGTACGTGAAGTTGCTCGGTGTTAGCCTTGGTTGGGGTAAGCGTCTGCGTTGGCCTGACGACTATTTCACACTCAACGTGGAATTGGCTTATCAGAGATATATGCTGAAGAATTGGCGTTACTTCCTTATCACAAATGGTAATGCTAACAACTTGAACCTCAGCGTCTCTATCAACCGTACATCTACCGACAACCAACTCTTCCCACGTCGTGGTTCAGAGTTTACGGCTTCTGTCACCCTTACTCCACCATGGAGTCTCTGGGATGGCAAGGACTACAAAAACCTTGCTACCAACTCAGCTTCACCTAATTACGTGAAGGAACAGCAGGAGAAGTATCGCTGGATTGAATACCACAAGTGGAAGTTTAAGTCAAAGACATACACAGCCCTCAGCGGTGGTCAGAAGTGCTTCGTGCTGATGACACGTGTAGAGATGGGATTGCTCGGTTCTTACAACAGATATAAGAAGAGTCCATTCGAGACCTACTACATGGGTGGTGATGGTATGAGTGGATATTCAACAGGATATGCAGAAGAAACCATCGGACTCCGTGGTTACGAGAATGGTTCGTTGACTCCTTACTATCAGGAAGGTTATGCTTACGACCGCTTTACTCTCGAGCTTCGCTATCCATTGATGCTTGGCAATACCACTATCTATGGTCTTGGATTTGTTGAGGCTGGTAATGCTTGGAACGACACAAAGGATTTCAACCCATTCGACATGAAGCGTAGTGCTGGTGTTGGTGTTCGTATCTTCCTGCCTATGGTAGGTTTGATGGGTATCGACTGGGCTTACGGTTTCGACAAGGTTTGGGGAACCAAGGGAGGTGGACAGTTCCACTTTATCCTCGGTCAGGAGTTCTAAACTAAGTGAAGAGTGAAGAACGAAGAGTGAAAAATTCAATGCCCATACCTATATATATAATAATGTATAGGTAGTGGGCTAAGAAATAAACAAATAACAGCGAGGAGGACATCCTTATGAAGAAAATAATGTTGATGCTTGTGATGGCTGTTGTTGCCGTTACAGCAAACGCACAGAAGTTCGCTCTTATGGATATGGAATATATCCTAAAGAATATCCCTGCTTACGAGCGTGCCAACGAGCAGCTCAACCAAGTGAGCAAGAAGTGGCAAGCTGAGGTTGAGGCAATAAACACCGAGGCTACCACCATGTACAAGAACTATCAAAACGAAGTGGTGTTCTTGTCTCAAGAACAGAAGAAGGCTAAGCAGGAGCAGATAATGCAGAAAGAAAAAGAGGCTGCCGACTTAAAGAAGAAATACTTCGGTCCTGAGGGTGAACTGTTTAAGAAGCGCGAGAGCCTTATGTCGCCAATTCAAGAGGAAATCTACAATGCAGTAAAGGAAATCTCTGATTTGCGTGGCTATTCACTCGTATTAGACAGAGCCAGCGACACCTCTATTATCTTTGGTAGTCCAAAGATAGATATCAGCAATGAGGTGCTCGAGAAACTCGGCTACTCTAAGTAAAATCTATCTGTAATAAATGCTAACACAGATAAAACAAAATAATAACATAAAGAATTAAAAGAAATGAAGAAACTTATTGTAATGTTGATGATGATGGCTCCAGTAGCTGTCTTCGCACAGAAGTTTGGTAAGGTAAACACACAGACCATCATGCAGTCGCTCCCAGAGCTTAGCAAGGTTAATGGTGAACTTGAGGCTACTGCTAAGCAGTATGAGAACGAGCTTAAGAGCATGCAGGAAGAGTTGCAGCGTCAGAGTGAGGCTTACGAGAAGGCTAAGAGCACTATGAATGCTACTACTCAGCAGCAGAAGGAGCAGGAGTTGCAGGGTCTTTACCAGAAGATTCAGCAGACCTATCAAGACAACCAACAGGCTCTTCAGAAGGCTCAGCAGGAGAAGATGCAGCCTGTTTTGAACAAGGTTCGCAACGCTATCCAGAATGTTGGTAATACAGGTGGCTATACATACATCTTCGAAGAGGGTGCTGCTGTTTATACTGGCACCAACGTAGAGGATGTAACCTCTAAGGTTCAGAGCGAGCTCACAAAGATGAAATAAAATTCATTATTGATATTAAAACCACTCCAAGCCTTCTGTAATGCAAGGCTTGGAGGCTTTTTGGTTTTAGAAGTCTATATCAAACAACACCCCAAAGGGAGGATAATCACACAACAGGTATGAAGACAATCAGGTTTATAGCACTTGCCGTAGCAATGCTCACATGTGGATGCGCTATGGCACAAGAAACTGCTCCTGTTCAGCAGGTGCAGCAGACTCAGCAAACTCCACAATTCAAATATGGATATTTCAGCTATCAGCAGACGCTTGAGTCTATGTCCGGTTATGCAGTAGCTAAACGCAACTATGAAGGATTGAAGGCTAAATACGAAGCTGAGATGAAGCGTGCCGAAGATGAGTTTAATGCCAAGTATGAGGAGTTCCTTGATGGACAAAGAGATTTTGCTCCAGCAATTCTGAAGAAAAGACAAGCTGAAATAAAAGAATTGATGGAGAAAAACCTTGCCTTCAAAGACGAAAGCAAGCGACTCCTTAAGCAGGCTGAAACTGAAATGTTTGCTGCAGTAAAAACCAAACTTGCTACTGCTGTGCTGAAGGTTGGTAAGGAAAGAGGATATGCTTTTATTCTTAATACCGACTCAAATACTGCTCCTTTCATCAACCCTATGATTGGTGAAGATGCTACTGCTTTCATCAAGGAGGCAGCGAAATAGCTCTGTATAAACTCCCCCAAATGAATTAAAAAGATGTTTTCAAGTAATCCTGGACCTATAGGTGTTTTTGATTCTGGCTATGGTGGTCTGACCATCCTGCATGGTATAAGACAGCGACTACCAGAATACGATTTCATGTATCTTGGCGATAATGCCCGAGCGCCTTATGGCTCACGCTCGTTCGAAGTTGTATACCAGTTTACACGTCAGGCTGTGCTGAAGCTCTTCAGCATGGGTTGCCAGTTAGTGATATTGGGATGTAACACCGCTTCTGCCAAGGCGCTGAGAAGCATTCAGCAACGCGACCTTCCGCAATGGGATGAAAATCGCAGAGTGTTGGGAATAATTCGTCCTACTGCCGAAGTTATCGGTCAGCTCACCACTTCTCGCCACGTCGGACTCCTTGCCACTCCTGGTACCATCCTTAGTGGTAGCTACGAGATGGAGATTGCAAAGCTATTCCCTGATATCAAACTCTCTGGCGTAGGTTGTCCGCTATGGGCTTCTATCGTTGAAGCCAATGAGGCCGATAGTCCTGGTGCTGATTATTTCGTTAAGAAGCGTATCGACATGTTGATGCGCAAAGACCCTGAGATAGATGCTGTGATATTGGGATGCACTCATTATCCACTCTTGATGAGCAGTATCGTAAAGCATGTTCCTACAGGTGTACGTATCATCCCGCAAGGAGAATATGTCGCTAATAGTCTTCGCGACTATCTCAATCGTCATACCACTATGGACGAGCGATTGACAAAGAATGGTACATGTCAGTATTTCACTACCGAGAGCGAGGATAAGTTTGAAGAAACTGCTCAGATATTCCTCCACGAAAAGGTGAATGTTAAGCATGTTGACCTTGGATAATCCTCAGGGAAAGGTATCAAATCCCATAGGTAATCCTTAATTATATATAGTTTATAATAGAAAAAATAGAATTATGCAAGAAACAAGACAAAATAGAATCTCACGCCTATTGCAGAAGGAGCTGGCTGCTATCTTCCAGTCGCAGACTCGTTTGATGCATGGTGTATTGGTAAGCGTAACAAGAGTTCGCATCAGTCCAGACCTCAGTATCTGTACTGCATATCTTAGCATTTTCCCTTCTGAAAAGGGCGAAGAGATAATAAAGAACATCTCTGCCAACGAGAAGACTATACGCTACGAGCTTGGTACACGTGTGAGAAATCAGTTGCGTATCATCCCTGAGTTGAGATTCTTCATTGATGATAGTCTCGACTACATTGAGCGTATTGATGAACTCTTGAAAAAGTAAAAGGGTAAGAAAGTAAAAAACAAAAGGGCAAAAATAGTAAGGGAGTTGAGATGTCAGACTTGACTCCCTATACTATATAAATATGGTAAGTAAGATATATGAATTTCCCATTCTTTATAGCTCGTAGGTATCTTTTTTCAAAGAAGAGCACACATGCCATTAATATCATCTCGGTGATATCTATGGTTGGTGTTGCCGTTGCTACCATGGCTTTGGTGATAGTACTTAGTGTTTTCAATGGTTTCCATGACCTTGTAGCTTCTCTCTTCACCAACTTCGATCCGCAGATAGAGATTGTCCCTGCTAAGGGTAAGACGGCTCCATGTGATGATCCAATACTTACTAAGATACAGCAGTTGCCACAGATAGATGTGGCAACAGAGTGTGTTGAGGATGTCGCTCTTGCTATCTATGGCGGTAACCAACAGATGGTGAAGATAAAGGGTGTGGATGATAATTTCTCAGACCTTACTCATATCAACGATATCCTTGTTGGCGATGGTGAATTTACCCTCCATACAGCCAACTTGGAGTATGGTACTCCAGGTATTCGCCTTGCACAGGATATGGGACTTGGCGCACGCTGGAACAACTATATGCATATCTATGCTCCTCGCCGTGATGGACAGCTTGATATGTCAAGCCCTACCGACGGCTTTGTTGAAGACTCGCTATTGGCGTCGGGAGTAGTGTTCTGTGTGAAACAATCTAAATACGACAAGAATTATATCCTCACCTCTATAACCTTCGCTCGTAACCTCTTTGGTCAGCAGGGTATGCTCTCTTCGCTTGAGCTGCGACTCAAGGACGGCTCTGATTTCAATGCTGTGAAAAAGGAGATTACACAGATATGTGGTGATAAATATGTAGTGAAAGACCGTTTCGAACAGCAGGAAGAAACCTTCCGCATTATGCAGATAGAAAAGGTCATAGCTTATATCTTCCTTACTTTCATCCTTGTGGTGGCATGCTTTAATATCATCGGCTCTTTGTCGATGCTCATCATTGATAAGAAGGATGATGTGCAGACATTGCGCAATCTTGGCGCTACCGATAAGCAGATAGTAAGGATATTCCTCTTTGAAGGCAGAATGATTTCTGCTATTGGTGCTATAGTGGGAATAGGCTTTGGCTTGTTACTATGCTGGCTACAGCAGGAGTTTGGCTTGGTTCGTATGGGAGGCAGCGATGGCTCTTTTGTTGTTAATGCTTATCCTGTGAGTGTGCATTATTTCGATGTCCTCTGCATATTTGTTACGGTGATTGTTGTAGGCTGGCTTGCCGTCTGGTATCCTGTAAAGAGGGTAGCCAATATGCTTACGCAAAGGAAAGAATAACACCAAGCAAAAAGCTCAAACAAGAATTGGATATGGGCGCAATTATGCGCCCAAAATGAAGAAATAAAGGCTCAAATGAGAGAAATAAAGGCTCAAATGAGAGGAATAAAGGCCCAAATGAAGAAATAAAGACCCAAATGAAGGAATAAAGGAAAAGGAGGGGAAATCCCCTCCTTTATTTATTCATTCCGATGGCATATTTGCCATCGCTACTAGCCATAATCCTTGCGATATAATTAAGGGCAAGGAAATGATATCGCAGGCTACCAGCTGGTGCCATTGGGGCTTTGCGATATACCTCATCGCTAACCTCCTTTTCTATTAATACCTCAGGATATGGCTCCAAAAGCAATAATCTGCCAACTGCGCAGGCGTCGAAATATACTCCCCCAGGCTTGAAGAAGCGCTCTTGGCGCGAGCCTATCTTTGGGAAACCATCCTTTAATAGTACTATCAATGGAAACCTTTTGCCTCTCAGAGCTTTTGTGATAGTTTTTTCGCCTTCGCTTATTGCTGCTGTGATAGTTGTTGCTCCGAGCTCAGCTCTATCAGAGAATGCTTGCAGTAGGTTATCGATATCTTGCTTTGTAGCGTGTCTTGAGCATTGCAGATATTGCTTCTGATAGGCATTTATAAGGAATAGATTTCCTAAAGCTCTGAATTTCCAAGTATGCTCATCTCCTCGTTCATCTTGAAAACAAAAGGATAAATTATTATGGAGTTTGAATAAATCTGGATTAAAGTGCTTGAGCCACAGTCGCCTTGGGTTATCTTTTACATAGCGTATCATCCTATCCAATTGTCCTTCGCAATGTAATATGCGCTCATGATATCCGCTTGCAATATGTTCCCAAATACTCTTCCTTTCTGAGAATATTCTGCCGAAGGTGTCATCGCTTAAGAATTCTTTCTTGTATAGTGCTGTGCATGCACTCTTGTAGCTTCTGATAACTTCGCCTATACTCTTTGGCATAGGTTCCAATACTTGGATTACACCATGTAGATGGTCGGGCATAACCCTTAGAGCCAACACCCTAAGCTTGCAGCCTTTTGGCGATTGATGAGCAGGAATACCTCTAAACATCTCTGCTACCGCTTTCCCAAATGTGGAAAGCGATATATATGCAGTATCTTCCGTTATGATAATCAGCAAACAGACTAATACTTCTTCCTTATCAGAGTAAGTCCATCTCTTAATGGTAGTATCACCACCTCTGCACGAGGATCGTTGGCTATATGGTCGTTGAACTTGCATATTCCTTGCGTCTGGTGGTCGTGACCATATGCATCGTCTACCACATGTCCGTCCCAAAGAGTGTTGTCAGCAAGAATAAAACCGCCAGGCTTCAATATTGCCATCACCATCTCGTAGGTTTCAACATAAGTACGCTTATCGCCATCAACGAATGCCATATCAAACTCTATACCGAGCTTAGGAGCCAAGATGTTAGCATCGCCAATTCTGAAATCAATCTTGTCAGCCACAGGCGAACCTTCAATCCAAGGGCGAGTAAAGTCTTCCATCTCGTCGTTTATTTCGAAGGTATACACCTTTCCACCTTCTTTCAACCCTTCGGCAAGGCAAATAGCGCTATATCCGCTAAACGTTCCCACTTCGAGAATGTTTTTCGGATTTATCATTTCCACTATCATCTTCAGCAGTCTGCCTTGCAGATGCCCGCTTGCCATTCTGCCATGAATGGTATGAATATTTGTGGCACGATATAGACGATAAAGATAGTCGCCCTCTTTATCAATATGTTGAGTTATATATTCGTCGATGGTCATGTTTGTTTGTTATTCTCAATCCTTATGGTTGATGATGGCTTCTATTGCAAGTCTGTAAGAGTCGAGGCCAAAGCCTGCTATCACTCCCAAGCATGCGCAAGAAATATATGAATGATGGCGGAACTCCTCGCGCTTATGCACATTAGAGATATGCACCTCTACTACAGGGCATTTCAAGCTGCGTATGCAATCCTGCAATGCTATCGAGGTATGAGTGTAAGCGCCTGCGTTTAGCACCACTCCGTCGTATGTGAAGCCTACCTCTTGCAGTTTGTTGATAAGTTCGCCTTCGATATTGCTTTGGTAATATTCCAATTCTATATCAGGATATTGCGCAAAGAGTTTAGGCAGATAACTCTCGAACGAGTTGTCGCCATAGATACCAGGCTCGCGAGTGCCTAAGAGGTTGAGGTTTGGTCCGTTGATGATTTGAATTTTCATAACTGTATGATGTGTTGTGTAAGTTTTTATAAGTTAAGTAAGGTGCATAATGCAAAAGAAAACGATGTTTCCTTTTGTTTTCTCGCTCATTTGCACTAACTTTGCCGACAAAAGTACGAAAAAATATGGAAACAGACAAGCAATCGGCTACCAATATGCTTAAACGCTACATGCGGTACCTTAAGTTGGAGCGCAATCATTCCGACAATACCATAGAGGCCTACCGTCATGATTTGCTGATGTTGCTTGACTTCCTGAAAGAACACGACCTACAGCCTACTGACGTCAAGCTCGAAGATTTGCAGCAGTTTGCCGTCACCCTCCACGAGAAGGGCGTTGTAGCAAAGTCGCAAGCCAGAATACTCTGTGGCGTACGTGCTTTCTATCGTTTCCTTCTGCTCGATGGCTATATAGATGCCGACCCTTCGGAACTTCTTGAGTCGCCAAAGTTACCTTTCCATATCCCCGAGTATCTTACTCTTGAAGAGGTAGACCAATTAGAGGCAAGTTTCGACATGAGCAAACCCGAGAGTCAGCGTAATAGAGCGATTATTGAAGTGCTCTTTTCTTGCGGTCTGCGTGTTAGCGAACTCGTAAACCTTAAACTTTCAGATCTTTATCTCGAAGAGAAGTTTGTTAGGGTGATAGGCAAGGGTAATAAGGAACGTCTCGTTCCTATCTCCGATAAGGCTATTCACGAGCTTGAGCTATGGTTCTCCGACCGTTGTCATCTTGATATAAAGAAAGGCGAAGAAGACTATGTGTTCCTAAATCGCCGTGGCAGTCATCTCACTCGTGTGATGATACTGATAATGATAAAGCGTCAGGCTGAAGAAGCCGGCATCAAGAAAGTTATCTCTCCGCATACCCTTCGCCATAGCTTTGCTACAGCATTGCTGAAGGGTGGGGCAGACCTCCGTGTTATCCAGGCTCTGCTTGGTCACGAGGATATCGGAACCACAGAGATATACACCCATATTGATTCTACCATGCTTCGCGAAGAGATATTGGAACATCATCCTCGCAACAGAATGTATCAGCAAGAACATCATGGCAACCAACATTGATTAAACAATTTAAATACAAATAATAAAAACATGAGATTAAGAAAACTTTTATTGTTAGCAATAGTATTTATTGCTGGCATTTCACAGGCTCAGATGCAGATGCCTCCTATTCCGCTCGATTCTGCGGTAAGGATTGGTAAGCTCGACAACGGACTCACCTACTACATCCGTTACAACAACTGGCCAGAACATCGTGCTAACTTCTATATCGCACAGAAGGTTGGCTCAATACAGGAAGAAGAAAGTCAGCGTGGTTTGGCTCACTTCCTTGAGCATATGTGCTTCAATGGCACCGACAATTTCCCAGGCAACGACCTCATCCGCTATTGCGAGTCTATCGGCGTGCAGTTTGGTGGCGACTTGAATGCCTACACCAGCATCGACCAGACTGTTTACAATATCGACAACGTGCCTACAACTCGTCAGAGCGCTCTCGACTCTTGCTTGCTCATCCTTCGCGACTGGGCTGATGGTCTTACCCTCGACCCTGAAGAGATTGACAAGGAGCGTGGCGTTATCCACGAGGAATGGCGATTGAGAACAAGCCCAAGCTCTCGTATGTTTGAGCGCAATCTCGAGAAGCTTTATCCTAACTGTAAGTATGGTAAGCGTTATCCTATCGGCTTGATGTCTGTCATCGACAACTTCAAGTATCAGGAGCTTCGCGACTACTATGAGAAATGGTATCATCCAACAAACCAGGGTATCATCGTAGTTGGCGATATCGATGTAGACCATACCGAGGCTATGATAAAGAAGCTCTTTGGTCCTATCACCAACCCAGAGAATACCGCTCCTATCGTCGACGTACAGGTTCCTGACAATGCAGAGCCTATCGTTGTTATCGACAAGGACAAGGAGTTCCAGTCGAGCGATATCGAGATTATCTTCAAGCACGACGTATATCCAGACTCTTTGAAGCAGTCGCCAGAATATATCATATATGAATATGTTAAGGATGCTGCCGTTACAATGCTCAACAACCGTTTGTCTGAGGCTGTACAGAAGTCTGACTGTCCTTTCGTAGATGCTAATGCTTCTGACGACAACTATATCTTTGCTAAGACCAAGGGAGCCTTTGCCCTCAGCGCAACTCCTAAGGATATGTCGCTCGTGGCTCCATCGCTCAAGGCTATCCTCGTAGAGGCTCGCAAGGCTGCAGAGTTTGGTTTCACTCCTACCGAGTATGCCCGTTTCAAGGAAACCCAGCTTAGCGCTATCGACAAGATGTATAGCAATAAGGACAAGCGTTACAATTCGCAGTTCTATGAGCAGTGCAAGGGCAACTTCCTTAGCAATGAGCCAATGCCATCTATCGACTACACCTACGAGATGATGAAGCAGATTATTCCTTCTATTCCATTGGAGTATATCAACGGTTTCATGGAGCAGTTGTTGCCAAAGAACGATAGCAACATGGTAATCCTCAACTTCAACAACGAGAAGGAAGGCAACGTATATCCTACCGAGGCTCAGCTCCTTGATGCTGTCAAGGCTGCACGTGCAGAGACTATCGAGGCTTTCGTTGATAAGGTTAAGAACGAGCCATTGATAGCTAAGATGCCTAAGGCTGGCAAGATTAAGAAAGAAGAGCGCAACGATAAGTTAGGCTACACCAAGCTCACTCTTTCTAATGGTGCTAAGGTGATTCTCAAGAAGACCGACTTCCAGAAAGACCAGGTTATGCTCATCGGCGAAGGCAAGGGCGGTAGCTCACTCTATCCTCTCAGCGACCTCACCAATATCAACGCTTTCGATCAGGTGATTGGCTTCAGCGGTTTGGGCAACTTCACAAGCAACGAGCTCGGCAAGGTTTTGGCTGGTAAGATTGCCAACGTAAACCTCACTATGGATGGTATGAACACCACCGTTAGCGGTTCGTCTACTCCTAAGGATGTAGAGACTATGTTGCAGATGAACTATCTCTATTTCACAAAGATAAACAAGGATACCGCTTCTTTCAACAACCTCATCAAGTCTTATGAGATTGCTCTTAAGAATCGTGAGCTCAATCCTGACATCGCTTTCGGCGACTCTTGCAAGGCTACATACTACGACCACAACCCACGTTTGAAGCCAATGCTTCTCGAGGATGTTAAGGATATCAACTACGACCGCATCCTTCAGATGGCTAAGGAGCGTACTGCCAATGCTTCTGGTTGGACTTTCACCATCATCGGTAACTACGATGAGGCTACCATCCGTCCTCTCATCTGCAAGTATATCGCTTCTCTCCCTGCTAAGGGTAAGGTGGTTCCTGGTCATCGCACCGCGTTCTTCCACAAGGGCGACTATACCAACACCTTCGCTCGCAAGATGGAGACTCCAAAGGCTCGTGCACAGTATATGTGGTACAACGATGAGATGCCTTACACTCTCGAAAACTCTATCCGTGCCGACATCGCTGGTCAGGTGCTCGATATGATCTATTTGAAGAAGATTCGTGAGGAAGCCAGCGCTGCTTACTCTGTAAGTGCTATTGGTAGAGCACAGCTTCGCGAAGACAAGACTCATAGCATGATGCTCTATGCTATTTGCCCTATGAAGCCAGAGAAGCGCCAGGAGGCTGTTTCTATTCTTGAGCAAGAGGTTAAGGACCTTGCAAACACATGCGATGCTTCTATGGTTACTAAGATCAAGGAGTTGATGCTCAAGCAGGCTGACGATGCTGTTAAGTCTAATGGCTATTGGTATAATGTCATCGAGATGTACGATAAGTATGGCATCGACAGCCACTCTGACTACAAGAAGCTCATCGAGACTCAGACTCCAGAGACTATCTGCTCATTCATGAAGGAATTCAATAAGAATGGCAATCGTCTTGGTGTTATAATGCTTCCTGCAGAATAATACTCGCTACGGGAGCTATGCTTTCAGCATGCATTATAAGAATAAAAAAGATAGGGTTCTTCTCAGAATCCTATCTTTTTTTGTGCCTTACCCTGTGGTAGCTTTGCCTCCACCTTTTCTATATCGGCTGTGGTGATGGTGCTCTCGTTGGTAGTATCTCCTTGCATAAAAATGCGCTCCGAGAGAGTAGGGATTATACTGTTGTCTATCAGCTGTTCCATCCATCGCGCGTTGCTAAACTCCTTTTCATGCCTTGCCGTTTGTTGCACGATGATATTCTTTAGCTTTGCCTTAGCGTCGGGCGTGATGTCGAGGTCGTAGGCATTGAGATATCTCATTCCTATCTCCATTAGCTCGTCGGCATCATAGTCGTCGAACTTCAGATGATATGGGAATCTGCCTTTCAGTCCTTGGTTAGCCATGAGCATTCGCTCCATCTCCTTCTCGTAGCCAGCGAGTATCACCACCATGTCGGGCGATTGTTGTGCCAACACCGTTAGCAAACATTCTATAGCCCTATAGCCATAGTCCTTGCGGTCGTCGGTAGTATCGCAGAGAGTGTAAGCCTCGTCTATAAACAGCACGTTGCCTTGTGCCTGTTGCAATAGTTGCTGCATGTTCTCTTCCGTTTGTCCGATAAACCTTCCCACTATGCTACTTCGTTCTGCCATCACCACATCGCCTTTCGATAATATACCGAGCGAATGCAATATCTTGCCAAGCTTCTTTGCTACCGTAGTCTTGCCTGTGCCTGGGTTGCCGGTGAATATCATGTGGTATACACCTTTTGCGCAGTTGCCTTTACCCTCTTTGCGCCTTTTTGCGTCGAAGGCTGCCTTCATGCTCAATGCCGTGATGGTATCTTTCACGCTCTTTAAGCCCACCATACCGTTTATCTCGCCTAAGCTTTCAGCCAATGGCGCTACCATGTTGTCCGTAGAGCTCCAGTCTATATCGTCAGGCTCTATAGTGGTGAGAAATGCCATTCGTTCGCATTCCTTGCCTTCGCCATCTGCAAACATGCGGTTGCAGAATCCTGGCATTATGGCTCGCTCTATGAAGTTGGCACAGAAGTCGATGCCGTCTATGGCGAGGTTGCCTTTGGCGATGCGCCTTGTTAGTCCTACCACCAACTTTCTCTCTGCCGTAGCCGATAGCTTTAGGTCTTTGCTCTCCAACGCCTTTTGTATGCCGTGGACAGCATCCGTTATGCTGAGCGCAGGGAAGCTAAGACGATTCTCTTTACTTACTATATTCAGCAGCGAAGGATAAGTCTCCTCCAACCTTCTCAGTTCCAACTCTGTGCCGTGGAACATCAGTATCAGGTCGTCTAAGTTTCTGAGCCTTTCCTCCAAAGCCCTAACTATAATTTTGCCGTTTAGCCACATCATGCTGTTGACATTCCTTATAAACACCACCTTTCTGTCGCCATCTATCCTCTCCTTGATGCTATCTGCAGGATTTATGGTTGTGCACGAGCAGTTTATCTCCGCAATATCTATCTCTGCCTGAGTGTAGTTGGGAAATGCGCAGCAGGCATAATCTTCTATCAGCTGTTCCTCTTGCTTTCCGCCCTTGCCATAGAATATATGGTGTTTGCATGGCGTTATGTCGCTTACGATACCCCTGCGATATAGCAGATTGTGGATATATGCGCGATGGAATAGCAGTCCACGCTCCTTGATGTTTCTGCATCCAGCAGCGTTGAGTAGGTCTTGCATCTTCGCTATCGAGTCGGCACGCCTCGCCATAATATATAATGGCGAAGAAGCTTCCATGGTCTCTATACTGCCCACCATGGCTTTGCCTTCGGAAGATATGCTAATGGTAATCTTAGCGAAAGGCACACCGTTATGTCTAACAAAGCAATAGTATTCGCCTTCTGTCCAAGCGTAAGCCGACTGCACGATAGCTCTCGCCACGCCCTTGTTGCCAACTTTGGTCTTTGCAGCATTGCCCATCAGCATCAACGAACTGTCGAAACAGCACACGTCATAAAGGTCGTTGTCTGTCATTGGCATGCTCATAGTGGTTGCTATAATGAGCCCTTTGCGCGTATCATCACTCTCGCTCCTCTCGTCCTCATTGCCCTTGCAAAGTCTCGCCTTGGTATTCTTGAGCGTTGGGTGCTTTAGGTCAGCACCATAAGGCAATATCCTAAATGAGAAGTGGCAACCTGTGCCGTCGCCATGTAGTCGAAGGTCGGGCATCTGCGGAGTGGCGTTCTCTATGCAGAGAGTGTATAGTCCTGGCGTAAGGTCGTCAATCTCGTAGTGAAGTAGCAATAGCCAGTCGTCGTCTTCGTAGTCGGGAGTATATTCCTTTTCTACAATATTCTTCAGCGACCCATATCTGTGTATGCTCACCTTTATCACGTTGTCTTCCACCCTCTCTCTTGTCTTTATGCCAGAGATAGATAGTTTGCCCTCGAACTTATCTTCGTAGTGGTAGGCGTAGGCAGACACAGGGTAGTTCATCAGACTGCGGTCGTTGATGTTGAACTCAATATGATTGAATGAATATCCAGCTTCTTCTATGTTGAAGGCAGCATCGCTGGTTTCTGCCATATATGTAAGATTCTTCATGACAATAAATAAATTACTCAAGTTTCGCTTGTGATTCAAGTACGGGCTGAAGGCCCAAAAGCTCCTAGCCCAGGGCGTCGCCCTGGGTATAATGGCAATCAGTAAGGCGCCCTGTAAGGGCAAAAGCCTTATGTTTTGCCAGGAGTTTTTAAAGCTTTTGCCCTTACAGGGCGACAGGTTTGCGTCCGTAATTACCCAGGGCGATGCCCTGGGCTAGGGGCTTCTGCCCTTACAGGGCGTATGGAGCTTACAGGACGTGTGGAGCTTACATGCGAAACTTGAGTAAATTAAAAGTGATTTTAGAAAATAGATAAATTATTTTTTTGGTAATAGATAAATTGATTAAGCATATATCTAAAACCGATTTTGATTCGTTGCAAAGTATAAATCAAGCTTAGATTTATATAAACCTAAGCCTGATTTATATAAACCCAATCCAGATTTATATAAATCTAAGCCAGATTTATGCTTCGTAATAAGCTTTTTGCAGTTTTATATATAGATAATAGAAGTTTTGTAGTTGTTCAGTCAGACTTTTCCATCCTTGCACAACCACAACTTGTTTTGCAGCAGAGCCACAAGCTCTGCATACCGAGTTGCTACGATAGAAAAACTACAATAGCATTACCGCTATAGTCTTGCTACAGCGTTACTACGACTATTTTACCACGAAGATGATAAGAAGTGTATCAATAAATCAAAGAACACAATCATCGCCTGCAACTTCCATAAAGCCAAATGGAAGCTGTGCAAGTGATTTCAGTTGTTTTCTTTGATAAAAATGTATTTATTGTCATTATGTGCGATTTCATTGAAATCTGCTGCAAAGATATGTGCTTTTATTTATATAAACAAGTTTTTTCTGGAAAATATCGTGTCTTCATACATAAGATAGGCTGCATTCGGAAAAAACATTCAAGTGAACTTGATGTTTTTTCGCTCATTTGCACTATCTTTACATAAGATAGGCTGCATTCGGGAAAAACATTCAAGTGAACTTGATGTTTTTTCACTCATTTGCACTATCTTTGCAATATAGTTATCTAACGCATTTATGATATTTCGCTATATGAAGAAGTTGCATTTTATCTACACCTTATTTATATATGTGCTCGTGGTGATGTTTGCTGCGTGTACAGAGAAACCGAAGAAGTTTGTTATCGGAGTATCGCAATGCTCCGAGGATATTTGGCGCGACAAGCTCAACGACGAACTGAAGATGGGCGAGTATCTCAACGACTCTATCATCGTGAAGCTCGCATCGTCGAATGACGATAATGTATTGCAGAATAAGCAGGTAAATCAGTTTATCAATGAGGGTGTAGACTTGATTGTCGTTTCGCCTAATCAGTTGAGTGCCATATCTAAGGCTGTGGAGCGTGCTTACGATAAGGGAATACCCGTGATTCTCTATGACCGTAAGACCAATTCCGATAAATATACAGCATTCATAGGTTGCGACAACTATATGATTGGTAAGTCGATGGGTACTTTTATTGCTCATCAACTCAAAGGCAAGGGACGCATCGTTGAGATTAGTGGCTTGGAAGGTTCGTCGCCAGCCATGGAGCGTCATCGTGGTTTTATGGATGCCATCAAACCATATCCTGGCATCCAAGTGATAGCATCAGCTGGTGGCGACTGGAAGGAAGAGAGCGCCATCAAGGCTATGAAGAGCATTCTTAAGAAGACACAAGACTTTGACTATGTATATGCTCACAACGACCGTTTGGCATGGGGCGCTTATGTGGCAGCTCGACAGATGGGATTGGAACATAAGTATAAGTATACTGGCATAGACGGAATGGCTACCGAGGGTGGAGGATTGGAACTTGTGCGCGATGGTGTTTTCGAAGCTTCATATCTATATCCTACCAAGGGCGACGAGGTGTTGGCGCTTGCCATGAAGGTGCTGACCAAAAAGCCTTATCAGAAAGATAACTATCTTAGCACCTCTATCATCACTAAGGCTAATGCCGAACTCACTTTGATGGAGGCACGAGATGCTGAGCGACAGGCACGCAACCTGAAGACTCTGCACCATCAGGTAGACAGATATCTTTCTGATTACAATGCGCAGAAAATTATGCTTATCAGTTTGGGCTTACTACTCTTTGTGTGTATCGTGGCTGCTGCATTGATATTTAGAAGCTATATCGTGAAAGCTAAGCTTAATGAGGAATTGGCAAGGAAAAACGACGAATTGAAGCGATTGAACGAGGAGGTTATAGAACTTACTAATTCGCGACTGGTATTCTTCACAAATATCAGCCACGAGCTTCGCACACCATTAACATTGATTGCCGACCCTGTGGAGATGCTGTTAGAAGATAGTGGCATCAAGGGAAAGAGTCGTGAACTGTTGAAGACGGTGCAGCGTAATGCCATTGCCTTGCAACAGTTGGTGAGCAACATTCTCGATTTCCGCAAAATCCAGAATGGTAAGATGGAACTCAAGCTTGTCCGCTTTGATATCGTTGAGGCTTTGAAAGTTTGGATAGGCGACTTTAAGCTCACTGCAGAGCGCAAGAAGATAAAGTTGCATTTCATTAATGACAAATTCGCTGGCGACAATATGATTGTTGCCGACAAGGAAAAGATTGCACGCGTGGTGTTTAATCTTCTTAGCAACGCATTGAAATATACACCTGCAGGCGGTGATATCTTTGTTGATATTGCCTCCGAAGGCGACAAGCTCCGTATAGATGTTCGCGATACAGGTAAGGGTATTGATAAAGATGAAGCCAACAAGGTGTTCGAACGTTTCTTCCAAGCTAAAGGTGCTGCCAGCGGAACAGGCATCGGCTTGGCATTGGTGAAGTCGTTCGTGGAATTGCATAATGGTGAAGTCAAGGTGGAGAGCGAACTTGATAAAGGTTCCGACTTCATAGTTGTTATTCCTCGTATGCAGGCAAATGGTACTGTTGTCATAGATGATGATGCAGAAGACAACCAATCGTTTGCCGATGAGTCGGCATTGCAATATATCGACGATGGCGACAAGCATAAGGGTAGGGTGCAACAAGTGGTGAGCGAAAATACTGACAAACCTACGGTGCTGATTATCGACGACAATAATGATATTCGACAGTATGAGCGCACTCTGCTGCAAGACAACTACTTTGTTTTAGAGGCCTCGGATGGCAAGGATGGCATAGACGTGGCTAAGAAGGAAGTGCCCGACTTGGTGATTTGCGATGTAATGATGCCTGTGATGGATGGCTTGGAGTTTACTGAGCAACTCAAGACAAATACCGCCACCTCACACATCCCTGTAATCATGCTTACAGCAAAGAATCTCGAAGAACATCGTGCCGAGGGCTATGCGCATGGTGCCGACTCGTATATCACCAAGCCTTTCCATAGCAAAGTGCTCTTGGCTCGCGTTGATAACCTGTTGAAGCAACGCAATCTTCTTAAGAATGTGTATCAAGGCAGTAAGGAGGCAGAGCAGGAAGTGGAAGCATCGAAGCTCGACGATAGAGATAAGCAGTTTGTTAAGCAACTCAATACTATCATACAGCAGAATCTCTCTAACTGCGAATTTGGAGTAGAGGATATCGGCAAGGAGATAGGCTTGAGCCGTGTGCAACTATATCGTAAGGTGAAAGCCATGACAGGCTCATCGGTTGTCGACCTATTGCGCAAGGCTCGTCTTGCCAAGGCAAAACGATTGCTCGAAAGTCGCAGTATGAGCATATCAGAAGTGGCTTACGAGGTAGGTTTCTCAGCTCCTTCTTATTTCACTAAATGCTTCAAGGATGAATACAATATGTTGCCAGGCGATGTAGCTAATAGCTAATGTTTGGTTTGGAAATGATAGTGTTTTCTTCGATATTTGGTTTGGAAATGCTTAAATATTCTTAGTTTTTTGCTTTGGATTTGAAAATAATACCTATCTTTGCACTATCTCTAAACAAGATAGTACACTACTGCTTGTGCTATCTTTTGTCTTGATAATTAAATGAATTAGCCATGTTTGAACGAATTGCTATAAGATATCTCCGCAGTTGGGCGACAAAGGAAGAACGTAAGCCTTTGGTTTTGCGTGGTGCCCGACAAGTGGGTAAAACCACCTTGGTAGAACTGTTTGCCAAGGATTTTGATACATATATTTATCTGAACTTGGAAGAGAGGGAAAATGCAGAACTTTTTGCTGCCGACTATTCCTTCGAAGATTTATTGGCAGGTATCTACTTCAAGGCTAATAAGCAGCAAGATGAGAATAAGCGTACTCTGATATTTATTGATGAAATTCAGAATGAGCCTAAGGCCGTGCAGGTTTTGAGATATTTCTATGAAAAGCGGCCTGACTTGTATGTTATAGCAGCAGGTTCGCTGTTAGAGAGTCTGATGGGCAGACATATTTCTTTCCCTGTGGGCAGGGTAGAGTATATGGCTTTGCATCCTTGCACCTTTGTTGAGTTTCTCAAGGCTATGGGACAAAATGTTATAGCCGAACATATAGAGCAGGTGTCGTTGCCTGCATCTTTGCATTCTCATGCCATGGACTTGTTTAAGAAGTATATGATAGTAGGTGGACTGCCAGAGGCTGTTGCTAACTATGCTCAGTTCAACGACTTGGTTAGACTGAATGGTGTTTTCAATTCTCTGCTGTCAGGTTATCGTGATGATGTAGAGAAATATGCAAACAAGCCAAAGGAGCAAGATGCTATCAGATATATATTGAACTATGGTTGGACTGCAGCTGGTCATCGCATTCAGTTTGCTAAGTTCACAGGCTCTACTTTCAAGGCTGCCGAGGCAGGGAATGCTTTCAGAACTTTAGAGAAGACTCTATTGCTTGAATTGGTTTATCCTCTCACCTCGTCGTCCTTACCTATTTTGCCGGATTTGAAGAAGAGTCCTAAACTGTTGTGGCTTGATACAGGTTTGGTCAACTATGTTGCAGGAATGCAAGAAGATTTGTTGTTTAATAAGGATTCCGACGAACTTTGGAATGGCGATATTGCAGAGCATGTAGTTGGACAAGAACTGTTGGGAGCAACATATAACTTTGGTGAGAAACGAATGTTTTGGGTTCGTGATGCTAAGAACTCACAGGCAGAAGTAGACTTTCTGATGCGCTACAAGTCGCACCTACTTCCAATAGAAGTAAAGACTGGCAACAATGCCAAGCTTCGTTCCTTGCATCTCTTTATGGAAGAGTCGAAAGAAACGATAGCTCTGCGCCTTTGGAATGGACCTATGACATCAGATACAATCACAAAGTCAAATGGTGAAACTTTCACCTTATATAATATACCTTTATACTATGCTGGGCATCTGCAACATTTCTTAGATGAGCTTGTGTAAGTATCGTAGAGACAGATGGTTACAATACAAATAATCGTTCATTGGCTAACAATTATGTTACAATGAACGATTATTTGTATTATGTGAAATGTTCTTTATAGTTGATATATAACCGATTAGATAATTTTGCGGCAGAAATAAAAACATAAATGCCAATAATTAAAAACTAAACGGTTATGAATACTTTTTTTAATGGAAAGAGCGCGGCTATGATGCTTGCACTTTCATTGATGAATGTTTCTGCAGCCTTTGCACAGGATGATAATGCAAATGCTAAGGAAGAGGGCAACCGCAATGTAATGCTTAATGCAGCCAGTGCGAATGGTCCTCGTGAGATACAGATTGGTTTGCCTTCTGCCGATGTCAATGTTTTGGAGAATGGCTTGCCTATTACTTATGCAACAAATCCCCATTCTGTAAACACCATTTGGCGTGGCGACGCAAGTTTGAGCCATCAAGGTTTGCTCAAGATTGCAGAGACTGCCATTACTACGGGTAATATCGGTTATGCAGTGAACTCTTTCACCCAGAAAGGTCAGAAGGGATTCAATGGTACTCTCAACTATAAGAGCAACCACTTTGGTTTGCAAGAGTTCTCTTTGAATATGAATGGCGACTTGGGCAATGATTGGTATTATAGCGTAAATATGTATCAGGACTTTGATCCTGGAACCTTCAAGATTAAGTCTACTCCTTATCAGGACCGCACACAAATATACAAGGCACTCATTACAAAGAAGTATAATGGCAACCGTGGCGAGTTTACAGCAATGTATAAGTATGCCAACAGCCACAACGTATATAACTACGCTACTCAGAGTGCTCCATTTATCTATGTAGGCGATGGCAGCGTGAAGGAATATGGAAAGTTCAAGCTCGGTACCACCTCTTATCTTCCTATCGACAACGAGATGACCTATCTCAATATGCGTACAGGTAAGCTTGAGCAGACTTCACTCTACGATGCTTGTCTGAACAAGGCAAGCGAGGTGACATTGATGAACAACTATCGTTTCGATAATGGTTTGAACTGGAAGGCTACCTTGAAGTACGATCACTCTCGTGGTGCTATGGTTTACCAGACTCCAATGTCTATCATCGACTTGAAGAGTGCAGACAATCAGGGCGTATATAATTATATGTATCGTGATATCGACGGACAGACCAAGGCTTACGATGGACAGTATATTCAGACTCGTATGTCTTGTCTCAATGCTGGTAAGATTGATGAGGCTCTCTTCACAACCGAACTTACAAAGAAGTTCCGCACTTCAACCTTCCGTCTTGGTATGAACGAGTGGTTCTATCATATTGATTATTGCTCAAATACCACTATGTATGATCAGAGTGTGCCTGCTGATGGTAGCTACGCTTTGCGAGTTTGGGATGCCAACCAGCGCGATAGCTACTTCTACGATTTCAACAAGAATGCCTCTGAGTATTACAAAGGAAGCGAAAATAAGTTGGCACTCTATTTCACCCATGATTGGGATGTTACCAACAAGTTGAACCTCTACTATGGTGCTCGCTTAGAGTGGCAGAGCTTGAATGGCGAGAATGCTGCTGTTAAGAATGCACAGGGCAATTACGTAGGTCGTTTTGCTGATTACCACCTTGGTGCTATCGCTGCTGATGGAACTAAGATTACTCCGGCAGACTTGAGCTACAACTGGCTAAACTACGATTTCTCAGTGGCTGCAACATATAAGTTGACTGATAACTTCGGATTTACAGGTGATTTCACCTACATCGTACAGCATCCTAAGTTTGAGACTTTCGCACCAGCTACATTGCCAAACGTAAATAAGATTTCTGTACCGCTCGGTCGTGCAGGTATCTACTACAATAACTCATGGTTGAGCCTTACCTCGTTGTTCTCTTACATCTCAAAGACCAACAACAATGCAACTCTCAACCTGCAGCATGGCAGTGAAATCAAGGCAGCTCCAATGACTTATGACATCCAGACATGGGGATGGACAACCGATGCTGTGGCTCATCCATTCAAGGGCTTCGATTTCCACTTCCTCTTTACATATCAGAAGCCTACATACAAGAAGTATGAAACCAGCATCACCTTCAACGATGGCTATGTTG
>OIZP01000438.1_pt1 | contig 26602 bp, 25 predicted proteins | sample 1588531 | NCBI WGS metagenome assembly OIZP01 (sample SAMN03283283) | human gut metagenome | biome: human-associated habitat; material: feces | host: Homo sapiens | place: Peru | collected 2012
AACAACATTCTTGCTCAGGCAGGTCAGTCTATGCTTGCACAGGCTAATCAGTCTAACCAGGGTGTACTTTCACTCTTACAGTAATCATTTGTTATATGCATGAATATAGGGAACTCCATAATGGGGTTCCCTATTAGTGGTATAAAAGAAAACCGGAGCAACAAAAGAATGACAACTATTAGTATTGCTATATGGACATTTACAGTATCGTTAATATCTTTTTGTTTGAATAGCAAGAGGAGTTTTTTATGTGGAACATCATACGATAGATTATTCGAAATGTGGGAAAGAAAGAATCGGGTTTTATGTATTCTTTTAAGGATGAGAATAAATGTTATCAATATTTTGACGTTATCTGCGATAGTATTGATTTTTTTTACAGCATATTATAGCGTAATTGATTGTGACGGAGGAATTCTTACTGTAATCATAATTCAATTGATTGTAATGGTACTATTTTTGTCAATATTAACAAATATAGTTAATGCACTTAGCACAGAAAAAATGGTTAAAAATTATATAAAGTGTAATTTTAATATTTGTGACGATGAAAATATTATTTGTACGACATGGAACAAGTTATTGATTGTTGAATCTTTGGAACAGGCAAAATATATAGGTGAAGAAAAGAGAATACTTAATTCGTGGTTTGATATAATTGATAACGTAATTATGAATAAATTGGGTAAACGGGAAGATTTTATGATTGCAATTTATCGAGAAATATTAAAAGCTATTCTAATTAAAGACGGAAAGTTTGATGATCGCTGGAAGTACATTTATGAGAACTTTATTAATAGAAATGATAGGGTAAAAGTTGCTAAAATAAAGGCAGTAATAGTGTTTATTATCGATAATGCAAACAGATTTGAAGAAAGTATATTAAATGACTTTTTGGAGTTAGTTTATGAAAAACAACAAATGAGAGAATACGAAGAAAACCGCTTTGAATTTGAACAAGGCATAAGAATATTTGCATATTCATATAATTGTGCATTAGCGAATGTTTATGGACAACGTTGGAGATCAGGATTGTATTTTAATAATAGTAGAAAGATTGCTTATGCCAATAATTGGGAACTTAAAAACCTTGAAAATATGCTTACTTCAGAAATCAAAAATGCTGTACATTTTACAAATATAAAGGTAGATGGGGGATTGTGATGGGAAATTCAAACATTGGAACTCTGATTTTATATAAACAGCACTATAGAGATAATTATAACAATGAAGCTTCATTACCAGAGAATCAACTTTTTAGTACCTTTGGTTATTATGATGGCTTTAAAATTATACAAGAAGAATCAGACGACACCTTGAAAGCGAATTGCAGCGTTATAGAGGCTTTATACAAGGAAACACACAAACCCATAAATGACCTGACAGGAAAATATAGTATGCAAATCGTGGGCTTGTTTAAAATAAATAAGAGGGATAATATTAATAAATTTATTTCTGCTTACAACAGTAGCGTATTTGCTGTAGTAGGGTTTATTCAGTTAAATGAATCATGTAGATATCAAAAGAGAGATTCTTTTAATAAAAAGGTAAGCAGATTTAAAGTAAATACCACACTAAAAATGAAGATAATGGGAACCTTTGATAATGCTGATTGTGTAGTGCTTGCTTATAGTAATACACTTGCAGAGCTTAATACTATTATAAATCAAATCAGCTTAATGGATGAGGTAGAGTATATCCATTCAATTTTGGGAATTTCACAAAGTTATCTTAATACCTGTGATGAGAAAAAACAATTTTTATTAGAGTGGAATAAACTCGATTGTAAACTGAATGAAGTAATATCTGAGTTTACTATAAAAATAGCCTGTAAAAATAAGATTGCAGCAATAAAAAAATTGTATGAAATATTGACAAATAAGGAGAGGGAAATAGGATTAAGCGCTGGATGTAAAATTAATGAATGTAAGTGCTTTGATTCTAATGGACAACATTCTATAGAGTTGGTATTTGACAATGTGCCTATTACATTGATACTCCTTTTTATGATGCCACACAGTGTTTTGTCGCATGACAATGAGGCTTTTGGAACCGTAATATACAATATTGAAAGTAGTTGTAAATTTAATAATATTAGTTTAGTGACCCCAAAGCTTGAACAAGATGAACAACAAGATGAACAAGCTGATAGTATTCCTTTAAAACTGATGAAAAAGATAAAAACCACTTTTCAATCTGTTGAAGATCCTATGGTTATGTCAATATATAATTCAGTCAATACCGTTGTGCAGTTTGGTATTTTTAAAATGACTGATGATATATTTTATATGGTCTATCCTGTAATTTACAATTTTTTAGAACAGTATAAAAACGTAATTAACCAAGATGATATATATGAGGAACAAATTGAAGAGGCAAATAATAATATGTTGAAATTAGTCGAATGTATCAATTCAGTAATTCAACATTCTGTTCATACAGATCAAATGTTTCTTATGATACCAGGGTATTCTGGCAGCTCATATGGTCTGTCAACAAAATTATGTTTGTTTTATCAGAGTTTATCTTATTCTGTTAGCAAGCTCTTGGAAGAGCAGGGACATAGATATGATATATTGCTCTCACCAGAGGCAAAGGTTAAGCCAGTGACCAGAGAATATAGAATGGGAAAGAAGGAACATGCAATAATTGTAAAATTTGGACAGAAGATGCTGTTTAAATCGGAGTTTATGATTATACTTGTTCATGAATTGAGCCATTACATAGGAGAGTCTTTGCGTATGAGAGATAAGAGAACAAGTGATTGCATTGAAATTATAGCATTTCTTTTAACAGATGTTCTATTTTCAGATACCGGATACATTTTAGATCATAAGGAAAGTAATTCTTCAATAAATAATGTAGTAGAACAATATAAGAAAAGGGTATTTTACAATATTAAAAATCGAATGCATAGAAATATTGAGGCCGCATATAATAATAGTACACAAATTTACGCTTCAGATTTAGAGTCTATACTTAGTAATGAAGCATATAAAATCCTTTGTTTACAAGAGTTTGATGCGAACTATGGTAATGTTTTTTATAGCTCAGATAAATGGCTTGAAGAGTTTGACAAGAAAGATGGACATGATACCACTTACACAATCAACCTGTTACGAACATATTGTGACATAAAAGATAATATTGAGGAAAAACAGACTTATGCTCTTTTTGATGATTTAGGAGATAAAATGGTATCACAGCTTTTGAGTGTATATAAAGAGATTTTTTCAGATGTTTCTGCATATGCAATACTTGGTTTTAATTTTGAACAATATCATAAAGCGTTTAATGTATCAGAAGATAAAGATTTGGACATGGAGCAGGATAGAATTTCTCCAGTGCAAACGATAAGAGAATATGTGATGCATGAGATTATGCAATCTAAAGTACAATTTAATGATGAGGCAATTCAGCCGGATGATGTCAATATTGTATATGGTATGTTTTCATATGATTTTGTTAAAAGTAAACTTCTTGAGTATGGAAGGGAATGTTATAGGCAAATAATGACTGTTTTAAAAGAAGACGATAATAAAAGAAATATTAAGAGAGAAATACGTCAGTCGTATGAGTTATTGAGAGGGGGTAGTATAATAGATTTATATTGTAAAGTTTTAGGCAATATTGAGTGTTATAAAAAAGAAATTGACAAAAAAATATCGGAAGAGCCGAAAAAGAAAGCAAATGCAGTTGAAACTTCTTCTCAAAAGTGTTAGAATTTGTTTATATTTTGAGAAAGGAGATAGTGCATGTGGCTTATAGAAAAGCTGTATATGGCGCATTTAGTGTTGATCAAATAGAAAGAAAGCGCAAACTTGTAAAAAGTGGATGGAATTCATTTTCTGTACCTAAATTGACTCATGCTGAGCTTATAGAGCGCAGAAAGGGGCTACACGGAGATGGCTTACAGAAGCTTCAATGTAAATAAAATCAATAGATTTTGGCAAATGTGAGGAGCTATATCCTATGTGAATATTACTAGGAGATAGTTCCTTTTGCTGTTTTATTGTAACTTGTAAAATATGGCGAGATAACCCATTAATGGTTATGGAGTATACAGTTAGGAGGTTTACACTATGGACGTAAGAAAAATGAGAAACGAATTACTGGGAAAGCGCCTTGTGGCTGCGCTTGAGTCGCGCAACATGGAGGCTTATTATGTAGAGACAAAGGAGGAGGCTGTTAAGAAGGCACTGGAGCTGATTCCAAAGGGCAGCTCAATCAATATGGGCGGTGCCACATCGGTGAAGGAATGTGGTCTGTATGAGGCGCTCTCAAACGGAGATTATCAGTTTTATGACAGGGACAAGGTGTCTACGCAGGAGGAGAAGCAGGAGATAGCGTTAAAGGCATTTACATCGGATTATTTCCTTGGAAGTGTCAATGCGATGAGCGAGGATGGCGTATTTATCAATATTGATGGAAATGCAAACCGCGTGGCTGCATATGCTTATGGACCGAAGCATGTGCTTCTTATAGTAGGCATGAACAAGGTCGTAAAGACTGAAGCAGACGCTATGAGCCGTGCAAGAAATGAGGCAGCGCCAATCAACGCACAGCGCTTTGGCATCGACACACCTTGCTCCAAGAACGGCACCTGCTTTGACTGCAAGAGCCCACAGTGTATCTGCTGTCAGATTCTGACTACACGCTTTTCAAGGGTGAAGGGACGTTTCCAGATTATTCTTGTGGATGAGAATCTGGGCTTTTAATATGTGAATAGCCGGAAAGGAAACATACAAAATGGGATATTTAATCAGTGAGACAACAAAAGAGGAACGAGAGGCAATTGTGGCTGAGTCGCTTGGCAATATCGAGGCTACCTGCGATGGCTGCATGTCGGGGCTTGCCGAGATGTATCAGGACTATATCGACGGAAAGAAGGAGCTTCGTGAGATAAATATGGAGTTCAATGCCAGGTATGTGCACGGAGAGGATATGCCGGGGCGAAGCGGCTGTGGATATAAGTAATGTGAAACGGTTTGGGATAATTACCTAAGCTTAATGCTATCAGGGAGACGCAGATGATTTCATGCATGGATGTTAACAATTTACAAATGGACGGAATGGAGCTTGTGGCGGGAGCAGCAGGGCTTGATAGGATGGTGTCATGGACGTATCTGGTGCAGACAAAGCCTTATAAGGATCATATGAATCCGGGCAACTTTGCGCTGCTTGTGGTAGATTACAAGAGATTTTCCATGGACGAAGCATATGATGCCATGGTTGAGCTGAATGAGCTGGGAATATCTGGCTTTGCGATTTCGGTTGTGGAGGACAGGGAAGAGGCACCACAGAGGATGAAGGACAAGGCTGATGAGCTCAAGCTGCCGTTGTTTTATATCCGGTGGGAGGGAGCTACTTTTGTAGATATTGCGCAGAGCGTCGGAGAGCTGCTTTTAGAGACCAGTGTGGATAATAAAAGGACCGGGGACTACCTGTACAATCTGCTTTTTGGATACGAGGTAAATGATAAGTATATCGAGAAGATTTCTGCACAGCTTGGTCTGACCTTTGACAGACCGTACAGGGTGGGAATCATCGTGATAGACCGCAAATACGGAGTGAATCTGGAGCAGGACGAGCACACATATACATACTATACCGACTGCCTGAACCGCGAGGTTATCCATATGAAGAAAAGGCCTATGTATATGAGGTTTTTGAACAAGTTTGTGCTTCTTTTTGAGGAGACAAAGGATATGGAGACGGAGCGTCAGATTGAAAGGATACTTGGGGACTTAGACTGCCGTGCACCATTTGCGGGGCTCATTCACAGCACATGCATACTTGGCGCTGCATACAGGAAGCCTGCGGATTTTGGAAAGAGCTATCAGGAGGCGAAAAATCTCATCCCCAAAAAGGATATTTTACCCAATCCGACCAACAAGAAGGTAATCAGTGCAAGCTCCATGGGCATCTACAAGTATATGTTCAACAGCGGCAATCAGCAGGAAATCATGGATTATTGCAACGAGAAGCTAAAGCGGCTTGAGATGTATGATAATGCAAACGGCTCGTTTCTTATAGATACGTTGCTCAATTACTATATGTGTGGCTTTAATGTCCAAAAAACGGCACAGATGATGTACGTTCATCGCAATTCCTTGCAATACCGTCTGAAAAAGATAGAGGAAATACTGGAAATCAGCCTTGATGACTCGATGGAGTATCTGGATGTAGTTAACTGTATTCTTGTAAAAAGGCTTATGTTTAATTAGTTACTGTAAAAATGCACAAACAAATTGTGCAAAATTAACATTGCAAAGCTACTTCATTGAGTTTATTATACGAACTAAGCAAAGGCGCTGGAGAAAAACTCCGGCGCCTTTTCGTATTTCAATAGTCAAGGAGGAAAAGCTTATGATGAAGAGAAGTAAGAGATTTGCAGCATTGATATTGACAGGTGTAATGGCAGTGACAACATTGTTTGGATGTGGTTCGTCATCAGGAGGAGCTGCCTCAGATAGCTCAGCGGCAGACAGCTCATCAAAGAAGGTTTTAAAGGTTGGTATGGAATGTGCATATGCTCCATTCAACTGGACACAGGATACAGATACCACACCGGACGGCAGCAAGGCAGTCAAGATAGCAGGCTCTGATTACTATGCATACGGCTATGATGTAGCAGTGGCACAGAAGCTTGCAGATCAGATGGGAATGGATCTTGAGGTACATAAGGTTGAGTGGTCATCAATCGGTATCTCACTCGATGCAGGAGATTATGACTGTATCATCGCCGGTATGGGCAAGACAAAGGAAAGAGAGGCGTCATACGCATTCACAGAGCCTTATTACTATAGAAACAACTGTATTGTTGTTAAGAAGGGCGGCAAGTATTCAAATGTAAAGGGTCTTTCAGATCTCGCAGATACAGGCTGCAAAGTAACTACACAGCTTGGAACAGGCTGGATTCCACTTTTAGACCAGATAAAGGGTGCTGAGCAGTCAGGAAACTTTGAGACTACATCAGAGTGCTTCCTCGCAATATCAAACGGCAGCGCAGATGTATGTGTAATCGATGTTCCGACAGCAGAGTCAGCAGCACTGACAAACGATGATTTACAGATTATCGAGCTGGATGAGAATGATACATTCACAGGTGATGATGAAATGGTAAATGTATGTATCGCAACAAGAAAGGATGATACAGTACTCAGAGATAAAATCCAGGATGCCATGAATGCAATCGGCTGGAATGACAAGGCAAAGATGGATGAGCTGATGGATCAGGTTCTGACACAGCAGCCGGCAGCCAACTAGTTGTTAGAGATTTATCTGATTCACGAAAAGATGAAAGACTGTGGGATGATGTTATATCGCATCATCCCACAATAGTCTGATAAACCGGCGTAAGCTGGGGATTAGAGAGATAAAAGTGAGGTAGCAGTATGATGATAAGTAATCCAAGTAATTCGTTAGAATGGATGGTATTTCTGGCGCAGAAATATTCAAGCATGTTTATCAAAGGAACCTGGCTTACGCTGTACATATCGGTAGTTGGTACATTGCTTGGCTTCGTATTGGGATATATCGTAGGCATAATAAATGATGTAAAGCTTAACGATGGCGACAACATCGTAAAAAAGGTCCTTATCCGTATAGTAAAGGTAATATTTACAGTTTATGTTGAAGTATTCAGGGACACACCAATGATAGTTCAGGCGATGATTGTGTACTATGGAATACGCCAGATGGGCTATGAAAACCTGACACCTGTATTTGCAGGTATTCTCGTAACTGTATTAAATACAGGGGCCTACATGGGAGAGACAGTCAGAGCAGGAATCGGTTCAATAGATATGGGACAGCGCGAGGGCGCATGGGCCATGGGAATGTCACCGTTTAAGACAATGCTCTATGTAGTTTTGCCGCAGGCATTCAAGAACATCATTCCTGAGATGGCAAATACATTCCTTTTAAATCTGAAGATGACATCAGTACTCAATGTTATCGCTGTGCAGGAGCTTTTCATGGCTGCTAAGACAGTCGGTGGAAACTACTACAAGTACTTTGAGTCATATCTGGTCATCGCGGTAATTTACTTTGTACTTTGCTTTGTATTTGATAAGCTCTTCAAGCTGATTGAAAAGAAGCTGCAGGGCAAGACAGACTATGCACTCGCAGTTGAGTACATGGATAATGAATAGGAGGCACAATATGAGTGAGACAGTAATTTCAATTAAGGATTTAAGCAAATCATTTGGTGATCATGAGGTACTTAGAAAGATTGATATTGATGTGCATTCCGGCGAGGTCATCTGTATTGTGGGCTCCTCAGGTTCGGGAAAATCCACACTGCTTAGGTGCATCAACAAGCTTGAGAAACAGACCTCAGGAAAGATTTTATATCACGATAAAGAGGTCAGAAATGTACAAAGGGATATCAATGATTACCGTTCAAAGGTGGGAATGGTGTTCCAGTCCTTCAATTTGTTCAACAATATGACAGTGCTCCAGAACTGTATGCTTTGTACAAGAAGGGTGCTTCATCTGCCAAAGCAGGAGGCCTTTGACAGGACAATCACACATCTGAAGGCAGTCGGCATGGCTCCTTATATCAATGCAAAGCCATCGCAGCTTTCGGGAGGACAGAAGCAGCGAGTTGCCATTGCCAGGTCACTTTGTATGAACCCGGAGGTGCTTTTGTTTGATGAGCCTACATCGGCGCTTGACCCTGAGATGGTCGGAGAGGTGCTAAATGTCATGAAGGACCTCGCAAGGACAGGACTTACGATGATAATCGTCACACATGAGATGGCATTTGCCAGAGATGTTTCTACAAGAACTATTTTCATGGACTCAGGATATGTGGCAGAGGATGCAGCACCGTCAGAGCTGTTTACAAATCCTAAGAATCCAAGGACAAGAGAATTCTTAAGCAGATATCTGGCAGGCTAGATATGGTTGGCATTCAGAAGGAGGAAATGATAAATGGATAATTTTGTAGTAACCTTTGCCAGAGGATTTGGAACAGGCGGAAAAGCAATAGCATCACAGCTGGCAAAAGAGCTTGGAATACACTGTTATGAGAACCGTATTCTGACTCTTGCAAGCCAGCTGAGCGGACTTGACGAGAATGTGTTTCAGGAGGTAAATGAGAAGCTGCGTGAAGAGGGTGGATTTACGAGCTTTTTGCGAGGGCTTCCAAGAGCAAAGGGATATATATCAAGAAATGAGAAGTTCAAATCCGATGACAGGCTCTTTGAGTATCAGAGCCAGATTATCAACGAGCTTGCAGACAAGGAATCCTGCGTCATAGTAGGAAAATGCGCAGACTATGTATTAAAGAACCGCCCCAATGTGGTGAGCATATACATTGAGGCACCGCGTGCATTCTGTGTGGAGCGTACCATAGCCAATATGGGTGTGACACCGGAGGTGGCAAATGCCACTATTGAGAGAACAGATAAGTTCAGGGCAGACTATTACAAGTACTATACACACGGAAACTACTGGACCAATCCGGTGAACTACGACCTGACACTAAACAGTGAGCGTGTCGGTGTGGAAAACTGTGTGAAGACAATAGAGCAGTATCTGATCATAAAGGGCTTTATCAAGGCTGATATGATTAAGCCGGCGGGAGAACTCATATAAAAAGTATATAACAAAAAATTGCAGCTCGTGTATTGAGCTGCAAATTTTTGTTATTATTATATAGATATGTCTATCCAAGCAAAGCCTTATCAGAAGCAAATTCCTCGCCGGAAACCTCCTCAAACTTCATGAGCAGATCCTCCACAGTAAGGTTTTTCTTTTCCTCGCCTGAGATATTAAGGACAACCTGTCCGTTATTCATCATGATAAGTCTGTTGCCGTGAGCGATGGCATCACGCATGTTGTGTGTGACCATCATGGCTGTCAGGCTGTTCTCCTTGATGATTTTGTCTGTGAGAGCGAGCACCTTTGCGGCTGTCTTAGGGTCGAGAGCAGCGGTGTGCTCATCCAAAAGCAGTACCTTCGGCTTCTGGAGTGAAGCCATGAGCAGTGTAACTGCCTGACGCTGTCCACCTGAGAGCAGACCAACCTTTGAGGTCATTCGATCCTCGAGTCCCAGGTCAAGCTCCTTTAAAAGCTCGTGAAAATGCTCCTTTTCAGCCTTTGTGATGCCCCAGCCAAGACCACGGCGCTTTCCACGGCGTGCTGCAAGTGCGAGGTTTTCATCAATCTGCATGGTTGCGGTAGTTCCTGTCATTGGATCCTGGAACACACGTCCCAGAAATGATGCACGCTTGAACTCAGGAAGTCCTGTGACATCCACTCCATCGATGAGAATTGAACCATCGTCTACAGGCCATGTGCCTGCAACGGCATTGAGCATGGTCGATTTTCCGGCGCCGTTTCCACCGATAACAGTGACGAAATCACCCTCCTCAAGCTTTAGGTTTACACCATTTAGGGCATGCTTTTCATTGATTGTGCCCGGATTGAAGGTTTTATGTACGTTTCTAATCTCTAGCATTTATTTGCCCTCCTTTGCATTAAGTGCTGCGGCAGAGCGTTTGCCGGCCTTTTTGAAGGAGGCCTTGCTCTTGCCCTTCAGGTAAGGCACCGCAAGGAAAATTGCCACGATGATTGCAGTGAAGAGCTTTAAGTCATCACTTGGCATCTGCAGCCACAGAACGATTCCGATTACAATGTAGTAAACAATTCCACCAAAGATGACAAAGATAAGTCTTCCCATGAAATTCATGTGCTTTCCGAGGATTGCATCGCCTAGCACCTCACCGATGATAACTGCGGCAAGACCGATGACGATTCCGCCACGACCCATGTTTACATCGGAAAAGCCGGAGTACTGTGAAAGCAGGCCGCCTGAGAGCGCTACAATTGCATTTGAAAGCGCAAGACCGATGAGCTTCATGTTGTCGATGTTGATACCCTGAGCCTTGCTCATTGCAGGGTTGCAGCCTGTGGCACGGATAGCAGAGCCCTGCTCTGTTCCGAAATACCAGTAAAGCACCGCGATAATTACAACCGAGAAAATCACACCGACAATTATTGCATGTGTCAGGTTACGTGATGAAAGCACCAGATTATATTTATCTGCGCTAAGTGCCTGGTTGGCGTGACGCTGCATGATATTTAAGTTGATAGAGTAGAGAGCTATCTGTGTAAGGATTCCTGCCAGAATCGGAGGAATGCCGAGCTTTGTATGTAAGAGACCAGTGCAGAGTCCTGCGAGCAGACCGGCAATACATGCGCAAAGCAGTGAAACCCAGATATTGTAGCCGTTAATCGTCATCATAACGGTTACGGCACCACCTGTTGCAAATGAGCCATCAACCGTCAGATCTGCGAAGTCCAGCAGTCTGAAGGTGATATAAACACCGAGTGCCATGATACCCCAAATCAGACCCTGGGCTATATTGCCCGGAAGGGCATTGGTGAATGCAACCGGATTTAAGGTTGCAAAATAATTCATTAGAATCATTTTATTAAATACCTCCATAGTGCAGCTGTTTATTCAGCTGAGATTTCCTCATAGCCGTCAGGAACTGTGATTCCAAGCTCCTTGGCGCGGTCCGGAAGGTACTCCTTAGTGAACTTAGGAGCGCTTTTAACCTCCATAGTTTTGATGTCTGTACCATTTACAAGGATATCGTAAGCCATCTCACCTGTTGTGTATCCAAGGTCATAGTAGCTGATAGAAAGTGTTGCCACACCACAGCCCTTAGCGATTCCTTCCTCGCCGGCGAAGATAGGTTTCTTAGCCTGTGAAGCTACATTGTTGATAGCCTCTGTACATGAAGCAGCAGTGTTGTCAGTTGGGATGTAGATTGCATCAGATGCATCACATGCACTCTGTGTTACTGCAGCGACATCATTTGAATCAGAGAAGGTGTACTCTTTTACAGTGTATCCCTCGTCCTCAAGGTATTTGGTAATAGTTGTTGACTGGTAGATACTGTTTGGCTCAGATGAGCAGTAGATGATACCGATGTTTTTTGCATCCGGGAAGAGCTCCTTGATGCATTTAGCCTGCTCATCGAGTGGAGCGAGGTCTGTTGTACCTGAAATATTCTTTCCTGTAGTGCCTGACCAGTCTGACATATCAAGAGCTGTAGCGTAATCTGTGATAGATGTTCCGAGAATCGGAATAGAGTCTGTAGCTGCTGAAGCGGCCTGAAGAGCTGCTGTAGCATTTCCAAGGATAAGGTCGTAGTCGTTGGTGACGAACTTGGTGCAGATTGTAGAGCATGTAGAAGCATCTCCTGCGGCATTCTGCTCGTCAAATGAGACGTCGTCTCCGAGCTTGTCCTTTAATGCATCTTCAAAGCCCTTTGTAGCGGCATCGAGAGCCTCGTGCTGTACGAGCTGGCAGATACCTACATGATATTTGGCATCTGAGTTCTTACCTGACTGTGTGCCACCGTTTGCTGAACCGGAATTTCCACATCCGGCAAGTCCAAGAACCATTGTTCCAGCGAGAACAAGTGAAGCTAAAATTTTAGATCTCTTTTTCATGATAATTCCTCCTTTTGTCAGCGCTTTAAAGCGTTGATGTATCAATTAGATAAATTATATTAACTTATTAATAAGAAGTCAAGGGAAGATGAGGAAAAAGTGGGGTTTATGGTCTCCATTTGTTTGATAGCATCATGTTTCGCTGGTTTTTGGGAGCTGTTTTGGAAATTTCAGCGGTTTCAGCTACTTTTTTACAGAATTTTTCCAGCTTTTGGGCTAGGGTGGGGAGCTGTTTTAGAAGTTTTATGGATTACAGCTACCCAAGGCCTTCCTGCTATCAACCTATGGCGATTGTACACTATGCTAATTTAGTGTGGGAAATATTATGCTAAAGAATAAAAATGATGGTTAATACTGGATTTCCGCAGTAAAATTATTAAAAAACTTCGCATTAAAAGAAATCATCTTAAAATGCGAAGCTTTTATTTACATAATTATTCAGCTACAACCTTGGCAAATTTCTTTTTACCACGTCTGATGATAAGACCCTCGCCCTTGAAATCGTCGAGAGTGTATTTGGTAGAGATATCAGTTACCTTCTCGTCTGCAACTGAAACACCGCCCTGCTGGATATTTCTGCGGCCGTCTCCTCTTGAATCGCAAAGTCCTGCTTTTACTAAAACAGAGATGATATCAAGCTCTCCGTCAGGGAAGTCCTCAGCTGTGACGGTAACTGTAGGCATATTTGCATTGTTGGCTCCGCCTGCGAAAAGTGCATGGCTTGCCTCTTTAGCCTTTGCGGCTTCCTCCTCACCGTGAACAAGCTTTGTAAGCTCGAATGCCAGGATTTCCTTAGCTTCATTGAGCTGTGCGCCCTCCCAGCTTTCCATCTTGTTAATTTCCTCGAGAGGAAGGAAGGTGAGCATTCTGATACATTTAAGGACATCGGCATCAGAAACGTTTCTCCAGTACTGGAAGAACTCGAAAGGTGTAGTCTTGTTAGGATCAAGCCATACTGCACCTGACTGTGTCTTGCCCATCTTCTTGCCCTCAGAGTTTAGGAGCAGGTTGATTGTCATAGCGTATGCGTCTTTTCCAAGCTTACGTCTGATAAGCTCTGTTCCACCGAGCATGTTGCTCCACTGGTCATCTCCACCGAACTCCATGTTGCAGCCGTATTTCTGGAAAAGTGTGTAGAAATCGTAGCTCTGCATGATCATGTAGTTAAACTCAAGGAAGGAAAGACCCTTTTCCATACGCTGCTTGTAGCACTCAGCTGTAAGCATACGGTTTACTGAGAAATGAGCACCAACCTCGCGGAGCACATCCACGTAGTTTAAGTCCATCAGCCAGTCAGCGTTGTTTACCATGATAGCTTTTCCCTCGCCAAAGTCGATGAAGCGGCTCATCTGTTTCTTGAAGCACTCTACGTTGTGGTTGATAGTCTCTGTTGTCATCATCTGGCGCATATCTGTACGTCCTGATGGATCACCAATCTGTGCAGTACCTCCACCGATAAGCACGATAGGCTTGTTTCCTGCCATCTGAAGTCTCTTCATAAGGCAAAGAGCCATGAAATGACCAACGTGAAGGCTGTCTGCTGTAGGATCAAAGCCGATGTAGAAGGTAGCCTTTCCATTGTTTATAAGCTCCTTGATTTCTTTTTCGTCTGTTACCTGCGCGATAAGACCGCGGGCAACTAATTCGTCATAAATTGTCATGATTTTCCTCCTGATAGATTGAATTTATATTCTGAAAAATAAAATATCCCCCTCATCCATTTAAGGACGATGGGGATTTCTCGCGTTACCACCTTAATTTGCATCCTGCTCGCACAGGAATGCCTCCGTGAGTTGTCACACATTATTCGACATATTATATATAGTGAAAATAGCCGATTCTGCTAACACTCCGGCACTATAACGTGTGCCAATACGTTGCAGCTTATTAATCGAACCGGGGATATTTAACCATCCGGTATGACGTTCGGTGCAAAGCTCCGGGATGTATTCCAGATCTGTTTCCCTTGCGCCTCTCACCTGCCGGCAGCTCTCTGTAAGTATTGCAGAAATGTACTTGTTCCCATCAAAGCCTGTTGAAATGTAATTATGCTTCAATTGACGATATTATAGCTGTTTAAGAAGGGATTTGTCAAGGGTGCAAAAAGCGGTGCATAAAAAGTATGAAAAGCTTTTTAATTATTGCACTCTGACCTATGGTGATGTATACTTTGAATAACAAATAAACTTTGGTTATGAAAGGGAGAAAAAATGAGCACATATTATACTATTATGAGTATGATTGACGGCTTTGAGTCGTTTATCAATCTGGCAGTTATGGTACTGACAATTGTTGCATCATGGATTATGTATGCAAAGGCAGGAGAGCACGGCTGGGCGGCCATCGTACCGTTTTACAGCTCATATGTAAAATTCAGGATTGCAGGGAAACAGAAGCTGTTCTGGGGATATCTTGTGGCAAGTATCGCAAGTATAGCAGGATGTATTTTATTGATGTATGAGATTATTGCCTCAGGACTTTCTGTTATGACATCCGGTTATATGGGATCGTATTATGATTCTACCTATGGATATGCCGGAAACCGCATCGGAGCGCACATGGGCATGCTGATATTTGCGCTTATTTTGATTATTGTAGCAATGATTGCGGCATTGGTTATGAATATCCTCTGCTGTGTCGGACTGTCACATGCGTTTGGCAAGGGAGCAGGATTTGCCTGCGGACTTATATTCCTCAATGTGATTTTTATCTGTATTATTGCCTTCAACAAAAACATTGTTTATGTGGGAGATGGATACAATAGTAATAATAACTACTATAATCCATACGGTTCAAACGGATATGGTCAGCAGTACGGTCAGAATATGTACGGAAACGGAGCAAACCAGCAGTACGGCCAGAATATGTACGGAAACGGAGCAAACCAGCAGTACGGCCAGAACATGTACGGAAACGGAGCAAATCAGCAGTACGGCCAGAACATGTATGGAAACGGCGCAGCTCAGGGCGGGGATGCTCAAAATTCCTACGGTACATCACAACAGCAGTCATGGAATGATGAGTATAACAACAAAGATTACGAATAATAATTAAGAATAAATCGCGTGAATAAATAATAGATAAGAAATAAGAATAAAGTGTATGAATAAAAACTATAAATAAATGTTATAGTACAAATTTGTATCATTCTCTTGACATATAGTGTCAGAGGGCTATAATACAAAACAAGATTTAAATAAATATGTTCACCAAAATTCGTTGATGAGAACAAGGTCCGATTTGTATTTATTTTCAGAGAGCCTGTGGGCGGTGCGAACAGGCAATGGTCAGATTGGAATATCCTCTCTAAGAAGCAGGCTGAAAGCATTAAGTGTGTCTGTAAACCTCGCCGGTGTCCACCGTTATATGGAAAGCATATGCTGGTATGCAGAGTGTCACAGTAATACACTGTGGAATCAGGGTGGTAACGCGGATTATTTCGTCCCTTTTCAGATTATGTCAATCTGGAAAGGGATTTTTTAATTCCATAAAAGAGTTTTAGTGAGCAGAAAAATGTTAAGGAGGCTTACAATGAAAGCATTACAAAAAGTAAGTAAATTTTTATCAGACTACACATCGATAGTTGTCATAGCAATCGCCGTAGTCACATTTCTGGTTCCGAATCTGATGGCCTGGGTAAATCAGATGCTGTTTGTGGATCCGGTATCCAACAAGTTCACATGTCAGTCAATCATTATCGGAATCATCATGTTTAGTATGGGACTTACACTTACGACACAGGATTTCAAGATACTCGCACAGAGACCATTTGATATATGTGTAGGTGCAATCGCACAGTATCTTATCATGCCGTTTCTTGCATTTGGTATCTCAAAGGCATTGAATCTGCCTGACGGAATCGCACTTGGACTTATCCTCGTAGGCTGCTGTCCTGGTGGTGTTTCTTCAAACATTATGTCATACCTCTGCGGTGGTGATGTGGCATTCTCAGTTGGAATGACAACAGTTTCCACATTGCTCTCACCATTTATGACACCGCTTCTGGTATCATTGCTTGCAAGCGGAACACATGTCTCAATCAAGGCGCTTCCGATGTTTGTGTCAATCATTGAGACTGTAATCTTTCCTGTAGCGGTTGGATTTTTACTCAACTACCTGCTTGGAAAGAAAAAGGCATTTGCCGAGGCTCAGAAGGTCATGCCGGGTATTGCGGTGCTTGGCCTGGCATTCGTTGTAGGTGGTGTTGTATCATCACAGGGCTCAAAGTTCTTTACATCAGGAGTAGTAATTTTTGCGGCAGTTCTGTTACATAACGGACTTGGATATCTGCTCGGATACGGTGCAGGAAGACTGGTAGGCATGGACACAGCCAAGAAGAGAACCATCTCTATCGAGGTTGGTATGCAGAATGCAGGTCTTGCCACAAACCTTGCCACCACTACAGCACAGTTTGCTTCAACACCTGAATCAGCCATCATCTGTGCAGTGTCATGTACATGGCATTCAATCTCAGGCACACTGCTTGCCGGAGCCTTTGCATTAAAGGACAAAATGGCTGCTAAAAAGGCAGAAGAAGCCGCTGAGACAAAGACAGCATAAAGAGAATGAATACCTATTATAACCGATTGGTAAATTAAACAAAAATTATAGAAATTAAAAATAAATTATGTATAAAATATTTATTGAAATTTGTTAAAAAAAGAGTAAATATAATATACAAATAAAATTAGGATAAACAAAAGAAAGAGGTAAAAATATGAGTGGAATCTTAATGATGGTAATAGCCATTGTTGTGCTCGGTGGAGCATACTTATTATATGGCCGTTATCTGCAAAACAAATGGGGCATTGATCCAAATGCCAAGACTCCTGCCTACGAGATGGAGGACGGAGTGGACTATGTACCGGCCGATACCAACGTAGTATTCGGACATCAGTTTGCATCTATCGCAGGTGCAGGCCCAATCAACGGACCAATTCAGGCAGCTATTTTCGGATGGCTTCCGGTTCTGCTTTGGATATTAATTGGTGGTGTATTCTTTGGAGCTGTTCAGGATTTTGCATCTATGTACGCTTCAGTTAAGAACAAGGGCCGTACAATCGGTTACATCATCGAGGAGTACATTGGTAAATTAGGAAAGAAATTATTCCTGTTATTCTGCTGGCTGTTTTGTATACTTGTTGTTGCAGCCTTCGCAGATGTCGTAGCCGGAACCTTCAATGGCTTTGCCGCTGATAAAGCAGGCGAGGTTACAAAGGTCGTAGCCAACGGAGCAGTTGCAACTACATCAATGCTTTTCATCATAGAGGCAGTTGCACTTGGATTATTCCTTAAATACTCTAAGTTCAACAAATGGATTAACACACTTGTTGCAATCGCATTACTTATAGTAGCTATAGCACTGGGACTCAATTTCCCAATGTATTTAAACCTTGGTGTATGGCACATAATTATATTTGTATATATACTTATAGCCAGTGTTACACCTGTATGGGCACTGCTTCAACCACGTGATTACCTTAACAGCTACCTGTTAATCTTCATGATCGTAGGTGCGGTAATCGGTGTATTTGTTGCAAATCCTGCTTGTAACCTTGATGCTTTCACAGCATTTGCAATCCCTGATGCAAACGGAAACCCACAGTATCTGTTCCCAATCTTATTCGTAACAATCGCCTGTGGTGCAGTTTCAGGTTTCCATTCACTTGTATCATCAGGTACTGCTTCTAAGCAGATAAAGAATGAGAAGAACATGCTTCCAGTTTCATTCGGTGCCATGCTTATGGAGAGTATGCTTGCAATCCTTGCACTTATCGCAGTAGCATCGTTCAGTAAGGGAGAGGCAGCAGCTCAGGGACTTACAACACAGCCACAGATTTTCGCAGGAGCTATCGCAAACTTCCTGACAGTAATCGGTTTACCACATTCACTTGTGTTCACACTGATTAACCTTGCTGTATCAGCCTTCGCTCTGACATCACTTGATTCAGTAGCCAGAGTCGGACGTCTGTCATTCCAGGAGTTCTGGCTTGATTCAGACACAGATGATGACAATATGAGTCCATTTGTCAAGCTGATGACAAACAAATACTTTGCAACAATCATCACACTGGTACTTGCATTCATGCTTACAAAGGTAGGCTATGCAGAGATATGGCCATTGTTTGGTTCAGCTAACCAGCTCTTATCAGTACTTGCACTTGTTGCCTGCGCAGTATTCTTAAAGAAGACAAAGCGTCAGGGCTGCATGCTCTGGATTCCAATGGTATTCATGATGGCAGTTACATTTACTGCACTTGGCATGACAATCTACAAGCTTACAAAGGCATTATTCTCTGTAGGACTTGACCTTGGAAATTCATTACAGCTTATATTCGCAGTATTACTGCTCATCCTTGGTGTACTTGTTGCAATTCAGGGTGTGAAGAAGCTCTGTGAGAAGTCAAAAGACGAGAAAGCTGCAGCTTAGTATTTGAGGCAGAAGCTTCAATTAAATTAATAGAATAAATTAATAGAAATTAAAAGTCTCAGAATCCGCTAAATAAGCGGGTTCTGAGACTTTTTAGTTTATGTGAATATGAAGAATGAAGAAAGCAGAATATTAATGGGAGCCTGATATCAGGCTCCCAATTCTCTGTCCTTTCCCATGAAAAATACTGCTAAAGCTTCCGGACCAACATGGCTTCCGGTGCAGAAATCATAGGTGGTATTTATCACATCGCGCACCTTTATGCGCTTTTTAATCTGTTCAATCACATAGAGCGAATCTTCATATGCGTCAGCATGTGCCACTCCGATAATCTGATTTTCAGGGTCTGTAATGTTGTCGCATAACAGATTGACAAGCTCATTTAATACGGCTTTTCGGCCACGACATTTTCTGAACTGTACAATATATCCGTCCTTGCTGCCCCTTAGGATAGGCTTGATGCTTAGCATGTTGCCAACCAAAGCGGTGGTTCCGCTTAATCTGCCGGTTCTTGCAATATACTTTAAATTGCCCACGGTAAACACACCGTTTAATCTGGCAGGATAGGTCTCTATAGTGTCAGCCACCTCATCAAAGCTCATGCCCTTCTCACGCATTTCACTGGCGTATATTGCGAGAAGTCCCTGTCCGAGGGAAGCATTTAATGAATCCACCAGGCGTATTTTTCTGCCGTTACTGCAATCATCAAGGACAGCATCGGCTGCGACACGGGCTGAGTTGTAGTTGCCGCTTATGTTTTTACTGAGGGAGAAATACAGGATATCCTTGTCAGCCTCAATGATTTCCCTAAAAGTATCCTCAAAGATTCCGCTGCTGATAAGTCCGGTCTTTACCTCGGCACCTTCTCTTATCGCGTCATAGTATTCCTTACCCTTTGCCCGCTCCTGTTCCGGTGTGAGGTCAGGCTCAAAGCAGGTCATTTCCTTTCCGTTGACAAGGTTTACAAATGATAGCACCTTGATTTTATATTTTTTACATAGCTCTGCAGGAATGTTTGCCGCAGAGTCAACAATTATTTCAAACATATTTACCCTCGTATTTCTATAATAATGATATGATGGTCAAAAGGTATTTTGCCCCTTTAATCATAATAATTGGTTAACTGTAGTTATGCATCACATATCTTGCAATTATATGCCATTAATATATGTGGTTGCAAAGGATAGTATATGTAGTTTTTGATACTATGTCAATGACTTTTGCCATGTTTAGTAAAAATTTAGAATATTTAGATAGAGTTATCAGGGATGTAGTGTTATAGTAGAAATAATAGATATATAGATTCAATGAAACAGAGGAAAAATATGAGTGATATAAAATTAGGCTGTCACGTAGGCATGGCAGGAAAAGATATGTTTCTGGCATCAGCCAGGGAAGCAGCGTCATACGGCGCGAATGTGTTTATGCTCTACACCGGGGCACCACAGAACACGAGAAGAAAGGAAATCTTTGAGCTCAACATAGACGCAGGCTGGGAATATGCACATGAGCATGGGATAAATGAGATAGTGGTCCACGCGCCATACATCATAAATCTGGCAAACACCGTAAAGCCTGAGACATACGAGCTGGCAGTGGAGTTTCTGGAAAAGGAGATAGTAAGGACCGCGGCAATGAAGAGCCGCATACTGGTGCTTCATCCGGGAAGTCATGTAAATGCCGGTGAGCAGGCTGGAATCGCACAGATTGTAAAGGGACTTAACACAGTGCTCAATCAGAATGATGACGATGTGTTTATCGCACTTGAGACGATGGCAGGAAAGGGCAGTGAAATAGGCCGTTCCTTTGAGGAGCTTAAGGCAATCTATGATGGAGTGGACAGGAAGGAAAGGCTGCGTGTCTGCTTTGATACGTGCCATGTAAATGATGCAGGATACGATATTGTGAACCATTATGATGATGTTTTTGCGGAGTTTGACAGGGTGATAGGACTTGAGCAGATAGCGGTATTTCATGTGAATGACAGCTTAAATCCTCTCGGAGCACACAAGGACAGGCATGCAAATATAGGCAAGGGAACCATCGGCTATGACACACTGCACCGCCTGGTGCATGATGAGACCTTTGCAAATGTACCAAAGATTCTGGAAACACCATGGCTTTGTGAGGAGAGCTCTGCGAAGAAGACTATTCCTCCTTATAAAGAGGAAATTGAATGGCTTCTTAAATAAGAAGGTGGCTAAAAATGTATGGAGAGGTTTGGTATTACAGACAGTAAGATAATGGAGGCATAATAGATGAAGGAAAAAACCTACGAGGGAACTAAAAAAACACAGAATGGTTTAAAGAGAATGTTTTTTTCAGTGCTTGCGATATTATTGCAGGCAGTTTTCATGGTCTATATGTTTACAAGGCTAAATGAATATGCGGCAGCAATAAACACGACCACAAGCGTCCTGGCAATCATACTTGTGCTCGGACTGTACAATCGTGAGCAGACCGCATCCATGACTACACCGTGGATTATACTGATACTGGCATTTCCGATAATGGGAGTGTCACTTTACCTGTTAGTCGGACTAAACGGCGCACCGAATAAGATGCGTGCACGGTTTGAAGAAGTGGATTCCATGCTTCTTCCATGTCTGCCTGAAAACGCAGACATACTATCCGATATGTATGAAAAGGTGCCACAGGCAGCGGGAATTTCAACATACCTGGCCAAAAATGCACTTTATCCGGTATATCAGAACACGGATGTGACATATTATGATCAGGCGTCAAAGGGACTCGAAGCGCAGCTTAGCGATTTATCAAAGGCCAGGAAATTTATTTTCATGGAGTATCACGCCATAGAGGACAAGGAATCGTGGCACCGTATCCAAAAGGTGCTCATGGAGCGCGTGCAGGCAGGAGTCGAGGTAAGGGTGTTTTATGATGATATGGGCTCAATCTTTTTCATAGACAGGGATTTCTCGGAAAAGATGGAGAAGCTTGGCATCAAATGCAGGGTGTTCAACCCGGTTGCACCTGCCTTTAACATGTTTTTAAACAATCGTGACCATAGAAAAATCACGGTAATTGATGGAAAAATCGCATATACCGGCGGCTATAATCTGGCAAATGAGTACTTCAACGTGACACACCCATACGGAATCTGGAAGGATACGGGAATCAGGCTCGAGGGAGATGCTGTCAAGTCGTTTACCATCGCATTTCTCGAGATGTGGAATGCATCAGAGCGCAAGGTGCCGCGCGAGGTGGATGTATCGCAATATCTGCTGCACTATGATTATGAGGCAAAACAGAGTGGATTTATCCAGCCATATGCAGACAGCCCTCTCGATAACGAGCAGGTGGGTGAGGATGTCTATATCAGCATGGCAAACAAGGCACAGCGTTATTGCTGGTTTATCACGCCTTACCTTATCATTACCGATGAGATGAGCCATGCGCTGGCACTTGCCGCCAAGCGTGGAGTTGACGTGCGCATCATCACGCCGGGCATACCTGATAAGAAACCAATATACAGCGTGACACGCTCCTTCTACAACCAGCTTGTGAAGCATGGTGTGAGGATTTTTGAATGGACACCTGGCTTTTGCCATGCAAAGATGAGTGTGGCAGACGATATAATGGCAACCTGCGGTACCATAAATCTTGACTACAGAAGCCTTTATCATCACTTTGAAAATGGCTGTTTTATGGCGGATTGTGAAGTGGTGCATGAAATCAGGGATGATTTTATCAGGCTTTTCACTGAGTCAGCGGAGGTGACGGAGAAGTACAGGACCGGAAGAAGTGCAAGACGAAGGCTGGGGCAGTCAATTATGCGGCTGTTTGCAGGGCTATTGTAGACTGAAAATAATATGTATCAGGGAAGTGAGAGCATATGAGTGATTACGACAGCAAAATCATCAGAAAGCAGATAAGAGAGTACGGCTCGGTGCAGGGAGTAGGTTTCCGCTACAGAACAGAGCACGCGGCAGAAAGTGTTGGCGCAACAGGCTGGGTGAGAAATGACCCTGACGGCTCGGTATTTATGGAAATACAGGGCACAGAGGAGCAGATAGACAGGGTATTTGCAATGGTGAGTCAGGGTACTTATGTAAATATAGAGAAAATGGATGCCAAATCAATACCGGTGGTTGAGGATGAGCGAGGATTTCATACGAGAGAATCGCTTGGAGACTTCTGGGGACTATGGCACAGATAAACGGAGGCATCATATATGTTTTTTATGATGGGAATAACGGACGGCAGGAAGGACTTTGACTTCAATCAGGTCATTACCTGCGATGAATGTGGCAGGTATGGCAGGTATCAGGTGTATATGACATACATGGTGCTGTCACTGTTTTTCATTCCGTGTTTTAAATGGAACAGGCACTACTATGTGCAGACCACATGCTGTAATGCGCTCTACGAGCTTGATCCGGAAATAGGACGCAGGATAGCAAGAGGCGAGGACGTGGAGATATTGCCACAGCATTTGCAGCGTGTAAATCCGCAGTATGGTTATGGCTTTGAAAATAGAAGTGGAAACACAATAAAAAGATGCAGCAATTGTGGATATACAACTACAGAGGACTTTGAATTCTGCCCCAAATGCGGTAGGAGGCTGTAATGTGTTTCACGTTCTAGTGATAATATGCTTTTACGAATCGACTGCAATAAGGCAGAGGATGGAGCATAGAAAGAGTTTAACAAAATCGGTATTTGACGATTTTGTGGTAAAAATTATTCCTCTTCAACAAGTTTCACAAAATCATCTGGCAGAATTATCTTTGTTCCACCTGCCTGATAATCTTTTATATTTCTTGTGACAATATAATCCATATCTTTTCTGGATGCCACCTTTTCAACAACTGCATCCTCATAGTCACTGATTGCAGATGCAAGTGCATCCATGCAGTCATCCGCTGTAACCTCTAATATTCCAGTCAATGAATAAAGCTTTCCCATTATCATCTTTGCTGCTTCTATGTTATGCAAATGTTTCCTTATAAGATAATAGATGTCTGTTGCTGAACTTGCAGTAATGTACATTTCGATTGTATGATTTGCTGCCATAAGAAATATTTCTTCTGCACTTTTATTCCATGGCTCTCTTGAAGTCAGGGCATCTATTATCACATTTGTATCTGCAAGAATCCTCATCTATTTTGCACCAAGCCTTTCTTCTTTTGCTTCATTCAGGTCTGCATCCTTTGGTAAGATTCCAAACAGGGATTTTGCTACTTCTACTCTATCCTGATGTGGACTTGTCAGTTTTGCCACTATTTTTCCATTCTTTGTGATAAAAATATCTTCTTTTGCAGATAATAATAAATATTTTCCAAGATTATTTTTCAATTCAGTTGCTGTAATTGACATATCACCACTTCCTTTCTTCGTACTATTATTATACTTATTTTGTACGATTTTATCAACGTATTTAGCTAGAAAATATTACTTGGTGTACTAGTTGTATCCTCCACATTATTATCCGGGGGATATTTGATGAGCAGCTTTTTATGTGTTTCACCAAATTCAAAATGTGCATTGAACGCTCTTGCCATTGACAACCCTATGGAGTATGCCCGGTTGGTCTTGGATAACGAGATGCAGGCTTGGGTGGATTAGGAAGATAGTTTAGATATATGGTAAATCAATCGTGAAAATTTTAGATGAATTAAGGATGAATATGTGGTAGAATAACCCATATGGTAGCCTTGTTCAGGAGACTATTAAATCGTTATTTGTAGAGAGAGATGATTGTTAAATGAGAATTGCTGCGTATCAGTTTGCTGTATCTGGAAATATTAGTGAGAATTATAAAGAAATAGAAAAAGCAATATATATCGCAAAAACTGAAAAGGTTCAGTTGCTTATATTTCCAGAATGTTCATTAACAGGGTATCCTCCGAGAAATATATCTAATGCGTCATGTGTTGATTTTAATCTTGTTCAGATAATGTGTGATAAACTTCAATCAATAGCTAACAAAAATGACATTTCATTTATTATTGGAACTATATTTAAAGAAAAAGAAATATACAATAGAGCAATGTTGTTTCAGCCTAATAGTCAAATTGAGTTCTATGATAAGCGTGCCTTGTGGGGATGGGATAAGGATAATTTCACAAAAGGCAGTAATAATGGAATAATTGAAATCGAAGGGATAAAATTTGGAATAAGAATTTGTTTTGAAATCAGATTTCCTGAATTCTTTCGAGAACTATACAAAAGAAATACAGATATAAATCTAGTTCTATTTTATGATGTGGCAGATATAGATGATAACGAAAGATATAACATGATTAAAGGACACTTACAAACTCGAGCAGTTGAAAATGTTACTACCACTATTTCTGTAAATGCTATTTCACCATTTCAAACGGCTCCGACAATGGTCCTTGGAAAATCGGGGCAGTGTATAAAAGAATGTGTTAGAAATAAACCTGAACTTTTGATTTATGATTTTGAAAAGACAGAGATTGATTTCGGCGAAAATGGAAGGATATCAATATCTGATATGTTGATTGAATAGAGTGCAATTAATATTTCAAGACAATGAATTGGTTAACTTCAAATTTGACGGAGTAATAGGTATGAAAATTCGAGAAGTGAATGAGAATAAAAAGCAATTTATAGCATTATTGTTATTAGCTGATGAGCAGGAAAATATGATTGATCACTATTTTGAGAAAGGTACTATGTATGTACTTGAAGATGGTAATGTAAAAGCTGAATGTGTCGTTACTGATGAAGATAATGGAATACTTGAAATTAAAAATATTGCAGTTGATCCTCAGAATCAAGGACAGGGCTATGGGAAAGCATTGATTGACTTCCTTGCAAGTAAATATGCAGATGAATATTCTATTTTGCAGGTTGGAACAGGTGACAGCCCTTTGACCGTACCGTTTTATGAAAAATGCGGATTTGTCCGCTCTCACAAGATTCCAAATTTCTTTACGGACAATTATGACCACCCAATTTATGAGGGCGGTGTACAACTAATAGATATGGTATATTTGCAAAGATGTTTTATAGAAGGTATCGGATATGCACTGCATGAGTGATGCATATTTAGCGGATGAATTAGAACAGGAATATAACAAATAAGCTTTCGGAATCTTGAGCTTCTCACCAAATCCATCGGTCGGATGGACTTTGAACCTAAAGCGGAATAGCGTTTTACTGCTGAAATAAGGGACATAGAACCGAGGAGGACTATTTTGAGAACATACGAGAATAAAGATGAACTTAAGAACGAGATAAATAAAAGTTTTGCAAAGTACATTTCAGAATTTGATATTATTCCAGAATCATTAAAAGATAAGAGAGTTGAGGAAGTTGACAGAACTCCGGCAGAAAATCTTGCTTATCAGGTTGGCTGGACAACGCTTGTTATTAAATGGGAATCTGATGAAAGAAAGGGTCTTCATGTCAAGACTCCTTCAGATAATTTTAAGTGGAATCAGCTTGGCGAATTATATCAATGGTTTACAGATACATATGCTCATCTTTCGCTTCAGGAGCTGAAAGACATGCTGAATGAGAATATTAATTCGATTTATGAAATCATTGACTCATTAAGCGATGAAGAGTTATTTGAGCCACATATGAGAAAGTGGGCCGATGAAGCAACCAAAACAGCGGTCTGGGAAGTATACAAGTTTATACATGTTAATACGGTTGCTCCGTTCGGAACTTTCAGAACTAAGATTAGGAAATGGAAAAAGATTG
>OIZP01000439.1_pt1 | contig 26548 bp, 26 predicted proteins | sample 1588531 | NCBI WGS metagenome assembly OIZP01 (sample SAMN03283283) | human gut metagenome | biome: human-associated habitat; material: feces | host: Homo sapiens | place: Peru | collected 2012
ACCATTCTTTCACTCCTAATCTATACTCGCACCACTGGTGCGAATAATTCTATTTCCAGAGCAAACCTCTCTGGATCATTAACACTATTATACGTTCTATTCTTCTTTTCTAGCAAGCAAGAAAACAAAACAGTTCATTTTTTATCTTTACGCAACGATTTAATTTTATCACCATATGTCATAAATATACTTCTTTCTGTCTATTTTGTATGTGTTTGCATCTCTAAAATCATAGTAAAATTATATCATTATATACGCACAAAGAGAACTCAAAATCGAGCTCTCTTTGTGTGTTTTCTTTTCAAATTCTCTTATTTCTCAAAAAGCTAAAATTTCCGCTCTCATTTTTGAACCGTCCCTTATGGCTTGTAATAATTCCTGATTTTCGAGTGCCTTTTTTATTTCCATATACTCTAAGTGATCGATTACCTAAAAAAGACTTGTCGCCGCAAAAGAGTTGCTCAGATGAATCTCTGTTCTTATATAACACCAGTGCATCTTCTGCTGATATTCTTTCAGAAGTTACGATTGCAATTTAGAAAATCAATTCATTCATCAGCACTGATCTCCGACAGAAATCTGGAGATTGTCGAATCGCTATAAATCTTATATCCCGGTGTTTTCCGGTATTTTCAATGATTCCAGGGTTTGATTACAGTTATATTTTATGCTGAGTAAGAAAAATATGGGAAGTTAGCATTTCATCATGTCAATCCTCTTTTCTGCTAGTTCCCGGCTTCTATCTCATCCATCTTCTCAATTGCTGTATTCACAGTATTCATATCAGGAATCATCACATAAGCTGATACATTCATAGAATACGGAACCTTTGATGCTCCACTTCCATCCACACTATAGCTTTCTACGGACCACTGGCCACCGTCACTTAACTGCTGACGCACAAGGTCTGCAATCATGTCATATGGGATGTTCGTCTCAAAGCTTCCAGCCAGACTTTCCATCGTCTTGGAATAATTCTTCAAAAGTGCCGGGCTCATCGCCTTCTTAATAACACCTTCGATCACATGCAGCTGGTTCTTTCCACGCTGTCTGTCACCTTCCGTAAATGCATATCTCTCACGTGCAAATGCTAATGCCTGTGAACCATTTACAAAGTTCTCGCCTTCTACAAAGGAATAGCCCTGTGAATTTTTTGTATCAAATGTATAATCAGACGCAACTGTAATTCCGCCTAATGAATCGATGATCTTTTCAAAACCGTTAAAATCAACACGGAAATAATAATTGATATCTCTCTGATACAGCATTCCTAATGTATCCTTGCTGACATCAATCCCATAAATTCCCGCATGCGTCAGCTTATCAGGAATACCACCGGAAATAGACAATGGTACAAAATAATCTCTCGGAGTGGATACTAACAATACCTTGTGTGTCTCCGTATTCACTGTGGCTACAATGTTAACATCACTTCTGCTGTTCGTCACTAATCCATCTCGAGAATCAATTCCACTGATATATACAGAAAATGTCTTCGATAGCTCCTCATCTGACTGCACTTGTTCGGAGTTGTCTGCCTTCTTCTTGATTTCTTCAATGTGGATCTGTTTCATCTGAGATCTTACAGTTTCATAATCCTCCCGCTCCTCCAAAAAACTCAGAAAACCGATATTCAAAATGATAACATCAACATCCTGAGACTTCTCGAGTCCGTCTACAAGTTCAGATACATCCGCATACTGTTTCGTCTCGACAGTTCCGATCACACTCTCGACCTGCTCTAATGCAGCATCTGTATTCTCTCTGTCTAATGTCTCCAGGATTCCGTAGGTGTATCCCTTCGTATCTTCCAAAGCTTCTGCTGCATCCGAAGAGCGAACATAAACTGCAATTCCTATCCCTTCGTCGTCCGGCTTTGTTATTTCAGTTAAGGTATTGATTCCTTTTTTCAAATAACTTCCGCCAACGAGGTAACAGATTGCTGTCAGCACAACAAGAATAGCACCGATCACAAACGGCAGCTTCTTCTTAAAATTCATTGTCAATGCAAATATAATTCCTGTAATTATAAGTACTCCAAAGCTTGCAAGTATCAATAACTCATTCGGAATCATCTTGGTAGAAGCTAGAAAGATCACAAATGCTGCTAATATGATCAATTCTACTATTGCCGCTATGATTCCCGGTATTCTCTTCTTCATTGTCTATCCTTTCCTGATTTTACACCAAACTGTCCACCCATCATCATTTGCTTTAACGCACTAAGATTATACGGTCCTGCTACCTGTAACCTTCACTTGATTTATCAATCAAAAATTCTTGTAATATCCTGATATCGGTTCACTACACGATAAATCAACAATCGGATTGATCCACAGTTTTAACATCTTATTCCCCTACAAGAGCTTTCAACTCATCCAGATCCAGCCAGCCTTCTCCGTCTTTCACTGCTTCTTCGGCTTCCTGCAACTTCATCAGAAGCTTTTTCTCTGCACGATCACGCTCATAGTCTTCAATATCCATAACAACAAAACGTCCTCTGCCATTCTTAGTCAGATATACCGGTTCTCCTTTATGACAGTTTTTCAGGACTTCATTATAATTTCTCAAATCCGATACCGGTAAAATATTTGCCATATTCTTTCAGCTACTTCCTTTGATTTTAAATTGTTTCTTCTACTTCTAGTATATATAAAAAGCTGTAAAATTCAACGTGGATTTTTACAGCTATACAATCGTTTTTTATTATTCCTTAATTTCCAGTCTGAAATAACCCTAGAAGCATCTTAAGCTGAAAATTTACATATGATTAGCACCTTGAATGTAAACTTCCAGAGATTTTACAACTAAATCCAGCCTATATCCATTCATCGGCATTCCGAATCAAGTCAATGATTTCATCCAATGAACGCTCGCTTTCCACGCATGCATCATACAACGCCTGTTTTTCCATGTCATTCTTCCTCCCTGCTATCGTTATCCGTTTTTCCCTGTTCATACTTATGGAATGCCGGTCCAAATTCATACTCCTTATCTGACCATGCACTAATCAGACGATTTCGCTTTGGAAAATTATAACGCGTAGGTCTTGTTCCGGGTGGATATTCCGAAATCAGTAATCCCTTTTCTCTATATCCATTAATAACTGATGTTCAGAAGGATAAGATAACATATATCCAGTCCATTTCCTAATACAGCTATAGTATATCCGCCTTCATTGATACACACTGTGGCTCAATTTCTTTTGCCATTCCACTCACTACCGGGATTCCTTGCCGAACATAACTTTGAGTTATCTGAACACATTGTTTTTTTACTTCTTGATTACATCTTCTGGCTCCTACAATACCTACTGAGTAACTCAAATCAGCAAAATATCCCTGATAATATAAAATCACTGGCGCATCTTCTAACATTTTCGCTTTAAATGGATAGCGAGAATCTTGGTTTGTGAGAATTGATATTTTTTTCTTGTTACACATATCTAAAATTTCCTTGGATTTGTCAAGTGATTTCGAGCATAGAATACCCTCAATTTGTCTGTTACTTATTCCTTTCACCAACTGCAAAGCTTCATTGTCTGCTCTATAAATCTCAACAGGAGTTTTGAATTTTTCTAACAAGCGATTTGATAACACCGGGCCTACTTGCGGAATCTGCGTCAGCCAAATCCAATATATCATTTTACTTCACCACCATCATTTTACTATTACTCTCATCCAGATCACAACATGAAAGTACTTTTTCAATATCTTCTTTTCGATCGTCTAAATCTGCACTTGTTCTTGCAAGACGCAATAATTTGTGGATTACTTTTGCACTATATCCATATTTTTCACTTGTTTCTTTTAATAATTTCAGGCTATCCGCATCTAATTCGCAATATTTTTGAATCATTGATGTTGTCATTTGTGCATTACAGCTTATGCCCTCTTCATCCTTGTATCTGTCTTGTTGGATTCTTCTTGCTGATTCTACTTTCTCTCGCAATTCCATTGAAGAATATGTTGCATTCTGGTTCTCAATATCAAAGAATCCTACCGAATGTACTTCTTTTTGAATATCTATTCGATCCATGACCGGACCTGATATTTTTCCCCGATACTTGATAATTTCATATTCGGTACATCTGCATTTCGAACCTGGATAATATCCACATGGACATGGATTCGTTGGAACACTGAACTTGATACAATTTAACTATTATTTCCCTAGAGGTGTTCAAAGGGGTGTTCATTTGAAACCCCTATGAAAATGGCATTTGCAGGCATAAAGAAAAGCAGGCAGTCTCGTTATAAGACCACCTGCCTGTTGATTATTCTTATATAGTTTTGTGTATTTCGTCAATTTGGGAAATCGGAATTTGCTATTATTTTAAATTGATAAACACAAGTCCAGAACCAAGAGTTCATCATTATCAATCGAAGCCTATATCACTGCCATATCTTTTTTAAATGGAAAATGACAATTCGTCGGAGACTATTGTTTCTCGTTCAAATCATCTATTATAAATATATCACGCCTTAAAAATGAATTCAATCCGGTCATTGTCACATTAAACGGTCAATTTGTCATAGATGCGAGTAGAATTATCACAAATTGTCATATAGTTTTCAACTGAAAACTTCCTCAAACACATCATTTCTAACAAATACGTTCTCAGGTACCCCTATTAGCTGGTAAAATACAGATTCTGGAAAATAGCCTTGTGATTTAATGTAAGAATCAAAATAGTCACCTATTCCATCTTCATAAGCTATTTCTCTCAATATATTAATTGTATCTTCATAGGCATGGGTACATCTCAATCTTCCAACAGATTTATCCATTTTAAATTCTTCTTGTGGCAATGAACCATCATTTCTTCTGGTATTGGCCCATGCTTCTAACTTAGATATTCCACCAGTTGTTGAAGCAATAACTTCATGAATAGGATTCGTACAAACAACATGACACCATATCTCGTCCAATGTACGCATCTCACTCCAACCTTTTCTCACTTCCAAAATTTCAGTAAATAATCTTACAATAAGAATTGCATTTCTAGTAACATCAACGGGAATAAATGTGCCCAACACTGTTATTGCACCAGCACGAAGTGCAAGATCACCAACTGTTACAGCCCCTCTACCTCGTGGCATTACATGGCAAGCACTTAGTAATACTACTGGTGGAATATAGAAATCACTATCATTCATCATCCAAACATCATCTCCAACAACAATTCCCGCCATATTAGAATTAATATCATAACTTCCATGTGCCGATATTAATAATACATTAGCATCCTTGTTACTATTGAGCATTTTCTTAAATTCTGAAACAGATGATATTTCATAAACTTTAACTTCAAAAGAGTTTTCCTTTTGTGCCATGTCTTTCAGCGATACAGATAATCCATCACACATACTTCTGATTCTATCATTTTTTGAAATACACTCTGCAATTATCAGTTTAATCCTTTTACCCCAATACACCTGCCTTTCTTTTGTCATTTCATACTGAAATGCTCTTGTTAATGGTGTAAGTGGTCTGTACGAAATTGGCTTAATACAACATAATGGTGCTGAACAATCTGGTAATATAGCCAATCCAATTGGGAAGTCCGAAAATGCAATTATATGAGAAATATGATTTATTATATCTATCGAGTTATCTCCCAATACCTGTGTCATATCTTTTCCAAGTTTTCTCAATATTCTCCACACATAGTTGCAATTTATATTTCTCGAGTTTTTACAATGTTCTTCTAAACTAGCCAAGTCTGTATACATACTCTGAGGAACACAATCCAATTCAAGATAGATTGCTTTTTTTGCAGTTGCCCTATGAATTCCTAAACTCTGAATAACTTCATTTTCAGCAATTGTAAGTTTATCAGACCTATTGAATCGATTATATTGATATTTCATGGTTCCAGGGAAAGTAATAACCATGGGAAGTTGTCTAAATAATTTAGACTCTCTTACAATCTTTTCAGTTCTTACTTTAAGCCCCTTATCAGCATTACAAATCTCTAATACTCTTCTCGTCATAGCCAACATATATTTATTGCAATTGTGCTTACTGGTTATTTCCTTTATATCCTGTACTAACTGATTCGTATAACCAAATTGATTTGCTAATGGAATTAATGGTATTATTTTCCTTTCTGATTCATTCATTAAGCGAAAATGCGAATCTATTAAACACATCTCTGTATCTTTTTCCATACTGTGATATTGTGTAGCTAATTTTTTCCAATGTTCTTGTAATAAATCTGAAGTAAGACTTGAAATATTCACTAATCCTATACTATTCTTTACATTTTTATACTTATTTTGCACAGAAGATAAAATATCATCTTCACAAATAATTAATGTTACATCGTCTATCAGTAATGATAATTTATTATCAATATCTTCATTATCATAAAACGGAAGTACAATAATGTTATGTGCTTCGTCATGAGAATGAAGAATCAATTCAATATCGCAAGAACTTGTATCAAAAGCATTTCTAGGCAAATGCATAATATACCAGATAGCAGGCATTATACCATTTAGTTCATCATCCCATATATGCATTGTTTGACCATATGAAAAATCACGCATATTCGAAATATTAATTATTGGATTATAGTTTCCTATATAATTCGATTTTGCATGAAAAATAACAACATATTTGTATTGTACTGCCTTTATATATTCTAATTCATTCATTATCAGTTTTCGCTTCCTTCTATAATATAATTCAATTTTTTATGTTCCTCGTAATGTTAATACAGGAGCATATCACTGCTAAACAACGATTTGCAAAACCCAACGCATCTATTATACCTTATATCGGCTGATTCGCATATCCATTTTGTAAACGGTGAGCGTTTACGTAATATTCATTTCAGCTAAATTTTGGAAACTGGAAATCAAAAAAAGGTCAGCCGCTCACGACTGACCCTCAATTAATTCGACAAATTTTTTAAAACATTGTGAAGATCTTTTTGATTGATTATCTGAAAGAAAAAGCCCTACTCATATCAGATGTTATTGAATAGGACTTTTAAAGAATACTCGATTTAATTTTCTAATACTAGTTAACACATAGTTACCCAAGTGATATAAGATTACTCACAAAGGCCTTCGCTTTCAATTACTTTCACTACGCTATCTACATACTTCTCGCAGATTTTATCAGAAGCCCTGCTTCCACAATAACACGGATTACCGGCTTTATTCCACTCTCACGAACAAGATAACATAGCACCGCTTAAATTCTAAATACTACGATAATTTTTACATACACGGTTCTATTTTGTAACTTCTAAATTTTATAACAACCAAACATTCACTCTTTTTCAGTAAATAATCTAAGTTTAATATTTTATTGTATTTATTTAAATGGACATACCTTTAGACATTGATAGCATTTAATACACTTTTTTTTGTCTATTTGAGGATATTCAAATCCTTCTTCATCTTCAATCATCGAAATTGCCATTTGAGAACAAATCGCATAACAAGCAGTACACCCACAACAGTCTTTTTTTTCTTTAAATAGTACAGGTATTTTCCTGTCCATCTTTTCCTCCTTTTTTATACGCCTATTACATAAGCATGCTTTCCTAGTATTCTATGTGCCATCATAACGCACACTGTAGAAATCATGATTACAAATATTGCATTTATCGGAAATATATTTGCCATTGGGACTAACTTATTTAAGATTCTAATTATCAGCATATGACTTAGATATATTCCAAAAGAATTATCACCCAAAACTATTAAAAATTTTTTCAAAATAACTGGTTGCTCATTCAAATTTAAATCACCATCTTCTATATATATGTATGCACGTATACAAAAAAGCCCCGTTGTTATAATAGAACTCATTTTTAATTGTGTTGTCGCCATATCAAAGTTTCCCATCCAATACCAAATAAATCCTTCAACACCTTGAATTACCAATGAAAACAGGCACAAGTTAGTTAAACATTTTGGGGATAATTGTAAATTGATATACCCGTTTTTTAAACTTACCCCTAAGTAATAAAATCCAAACCAAAAAACAAATAATTCACCCTGAAATGGAAAGCCTAATTCAATATTAAACCACAAGCTTATATAACGAATTAGAAAAATGCTAACGGGTGTTACAAACCACCCTAATTTAGAAAATCTACTTCGCAAAAGTTTAAACGTAACTGGTATTAATAGTACCATCTGTATATAAACCAGAATAAAATAATATATTCCATTACATTTTGACATGAAAACATCCGGTATAAAGGTATTTATTCTACGATTCACTATCGCAAATATAAATGACCAAATTATATAAGGAACAATTATTTTTTTAATTCTGCGATATATTATATCTCTATATACTCCATTCTCGTTTTCTTTGGTTAAATAACCAGAAAGAAATATAAACATACCTACTGCAAAATTAACCAATGGCCGAATTATTACTCCGTACCCCCCCCCACGCATATGTATTATATGTATGGATAACAATTACTGCAATAATTGATAACCCTCGCATTATTTGTATTTTTTTATTCATTCTTCTCTCCCACATTGAACTGCATTAACATACCGTAATCAAGATTTGACTTTATACCCCCCCGTCTTGCTCTTTTAAGCACCGGTTTTAATATCTTCTTAATAGCATTTTTTATTCTTTGTTTTATTGGCAAAGATAAATAACTTTTTCTTAACTCTTCAAAATCCATTTTCTTCATATCTATAAAAAAAGTCTCTCTCTCTTTTGGTCTATAAACAGAACGGAACTCTGCTGGATTTTCTTTTGTAGCATCGTCATATTCTACTTCCATAACTTTTACAGATGACTTAGATATGAGCCTGTTAAATATTTTTTCTCCTTGATTCGTTCGAACAATTACCAAAGATGTTCCTTTACTATCATTCATTTCTGGAGCAATAGTGTCAATCCCCCAGAAATCTCCTATCGTTAAATCTGATAATCTTAATGTCTTTGCTTTACATTCATAGCAGGATGGTCTAAGGCAGAAATCACTTAAAAACATTTGCATATACGGGTCTTTGCTTTTAGAGATATAAACTTCTTTAGACGAACCATACTCCTTCATTCCAAAGTTTTCCCATCCTTGATCTTTACATCTAAAATTAACTTTCTCCATCTTGCCTTGCATTTTATTTTCCATATAACCTACATATTCTTTCCACAATGCAGGTGATGGAACCCCATGGCAAATAATATCAACACAAATAAGATTTTTATAATCTTTCTGAAGAAATTTCTTTAATCCATTAATTTGACATCCTGTTCCAGTAAATAAAACCAATCTATTTAACACTAAATTTTCACGAACATTCTTAAAAATATTTTTAATTTTAGCTTGTAAATATTTGGATCCCAGGAGTTTCTCTAAATCTTGCTTTTCTGTAATGCCAATATACTCAGCTTCTGTGCAAGATGCATTCATTGCAACTCCATAAACAATTCCTTTTTTTTCAAGAACCTCATTTGCCAACAAAGAAAAAATTGCACCTGAAGAGCTTTTCATCCTTATGTCATTGTCATAATATGCCGCATACGCTTTTTTTTCGTTTATCGCCATATTCTATCTCCCTCCAAACTGTAAATTTCCCCAAATACACCTTATTTAATCTTATCCAAATCCATGAGTTCTCCCCATTTCAAATCTGTCTCAAGCGTAATATCCGTATCAAAACCGCCTTGATCAAAAAAGGTCAGTTCTCCAAAATAAATTTGCCCATCTATATTATATAAATCCACTCTCATATGAACCAAATTCTCTGAGAGTTGTTCGGCAATCCTTATCATTTTTTCATAGTTTTCCGGTCTTTCCACATTTGATTCAGGTTCTAATTCCGGTTTTTGATATAATAAGCGATTCCACCCTTTATCATAAAAACGAAAAGTTGGATGTCCAGATGCCCTATTCGTACATACCATCACGCTATCCATTTTTCCATTAAACATAAAAAATTTATAATCATTTGGTACCGTATTCGTTATCATTTTTTCTGCTATAATCCGATGCTTCAAGTTTTTATATGGCCATTCTCTACATAGATAATAATAATTATTTTTTAAACTCTTTTCCAATACATTTTTTGTTTTATCTATATCCATATTGTTTTTATCATTTATAAGTACTACTCCACCAGAATCATGTGTTGTTTTTAAAACAAAATTAGATGGCAATTTTGAAAAGTCTATATCTTCAAAACGATCCCACACACCGTAAGTAGGTATAACATATTGTTCACCAATTTTATCTGCAACATATTTTTTTGCCTCATATTTATCTACCATTATTTGGTAGTGTTCTTTTCGGTCATTTATTTTCAACCAATTAAGTTTTTCATTATAGGATCTTGGATTACTCAAATCTAGCTTTCTCTTCAATTTACTAAAAAAAACCATTCTTAAATAAATTGAATCCGGCAAGACTTTAGCTAAATTTACAAAAACTTTTTTATATAATTTCATATGTTTTTCCTTTCATTTACTTTCTTTTGGCAAATTTATGAATTATCGCTTTCATTTCCTCACGATACATAAACGAAGTTATTATCAAAGAAACTATTCCAAATAAAAATGCCTGTATTTCACCAAATGAAATAAGAATAAGTGAATGTATGATTAGCAATACAAACGAAAAAATATTACGCTTGAAACTTATCCCTATGTTCATTTCTATTTTCATATCACGTGCCCTTATCAAAAGCACAGCAAAATATCCTAAACAAGTTCCAATCGCAATTCCCTGCATTCCAAGCGGCCTAACTAAAATAAAATTGAATAAAAGATTGGTCGCAGCACCTAATGCAGTTGTAATAAAAACTTTATTTGTTTTAGCCCCTACCGTATACACAACACTAAAGAAAGAAGCATAGCAACTAATAATTGTTGACACCGATAATAAAGGTACATATTCCCATGCTATGGCAAACTCTTTGCTCATAACGCCTACATAAACCGGCTTAATAAGCATAACAATTCCAATTGTAATAAATACCATTCCAAATGACGTAACATTGAAAACATTTTGATAAAATCCTTTTTTGTCTTCACTTGATTCAACCTCAATAGCAGACATTTGCCAGGCCTGAATAAACAAAGAATAGACCATATTTATGATTTGAGGTATTTTTAAAGCAAGTGAATATATTCCATTTGCACTATCCCCCAAAAAGTAATTGATAATATATTTGTCACCAGCTGCCATAATCCACCACATTAAACTGTTCGGGACTAACGGGATACTATATTTCAAAATCATTTTCAATATTTTTTTATCAATACATTTAAAGGAGACAACTTTAAAAAAATCACTGAATACAAGAATATATATTGTGCCAATAACTGCTGCTAACAACGTCGCATATAAATATCCAGCCATTCCCCACTTAAAAACTAAAAGAAAAAGTACATTGAATCCCAATGTCGTAGCTGTTGTAATTAGACCAAAAATTGTAAATTTTACATTCTGATTTATTGCCCGAAAATACTCACTATATATCTGATTAAATGTTCTAACAACTAGAAGAGCAACAAATATCCAAATATATTCATCAAATTTGAAAATCATTTTATACACTGGAGTAAATGCTATAGATATTGCAGCTCCAAATAAAAAAACTGCAAAGCAATTACTTGCTGCTTCTTTTGGCGTTAAGTCTTTTCCAAGAACAAAACGTATAAGTGCTTCATTAACCATCATAGTTGAAAATGGAATTACCATGCCTAATGACGTTATAAACAAATCAATTGTTCCATATTCTGCTGTTGTCAACACATATGTATATAATGGAACAATCAAAAAGGTTAATATTTTACTTCCAAAATTACCCACTGCAAAAATTGCGGTATTATATACTAATTTTTTATAATTATTCTCACTCATTTATTTAACCTCGCATTATCCTTTTTGTACTATCATTATTCATCTAATGCATGGTGAATAAATCTGTATGCCTTTTCCCTTTCCTTTTTTAATGACTGATTGGTTATTGAAAAATCATATTCAAACTTGACATCTTGAAAGTTTCCAGTATAATGCAGTTTTTCCAAATGAAATGTTTTTAATAAAGTGTTTATTCTACTTCCCATTCCTGTATGTTTCCCATTTCTATCAAATACTAGAAATGGTCTATTATATAAAATTGAGAAAACCGACGCATGAAATGAATCTGTACATACAAATTCAGCTGTTTTTATAAGATATACAAACTCAGACGGTCCACAACAATAAAATTCACTTTCTAAATTAGATAAATCAATAATTTCACAATCTTTTTCTGCTGCAATTTTATGTATAGCACTTATATATTCCTTTGTTTCAGTTCCCAAAAAATAGCAAACAATATATTTATCCGGAAGCATTTCCTTTGGTTTTTTTACAATTCGATCCCATTCTTCTTTTTGTAACATCATTGTTGGATCAATCAATATTTCTATGTCCTGGCGATTTGTTATTCTTTCTATAATATTTTTTGCGGCCTCCTCTCTTACTGATATTGCATCAAATTTCGAAATATACTGTTTCACTCTTTCTTTATAGTCTAACGGTATCTCTTCTATTCCAAATGATGCACTTATTGCAATCTTTTTTTTCTGAGTAAAAGTAAGCAAATCCAAATCACTCAACCCACCATAAATTGGATTCCATATCTGATCTGAACCAACAAAATAGTAATCATATTTATCAAATTCTTGCAATCTTGAGAAAGAAAAAAAATGTTTTGAGTTTGCAATTTTTTTGTTAAATTCCAAAAAGTTTTTCTTTCTTTTTTTAGGATCTTTTGGATCAACGCAGTCCTTTATTTTGTCTCCTTTTAAAATATAACGGAACCAACCTTTTATGTATAATTTTATTACTTCAGTATGATTCACCTTATTGTTATTCAAACAAGGAACATTTACAATATTAACTGTATTTAATCCTTCTTTTTTCAGAATTTCTTGCACCGCATAGTTTTGTAGTTTATTTCCAAAATTTGAATTACCATACAGCGAAACGATTGCTGCTGTTTTTTTATTATTATTCATAATTAATCCTCTATATAAGTTCCTTATAGCCCAAAATATAACAATATATAATTTCAACACTCTTATTCATACTTTTTTTTGCTAATCAATAAAAGGGTCTTATATATTAATATCTTAATATGTTTTTTCCCACTTGGTTTTATAACAATTTTATTTTTTTTCAAAATTCCAGCAATTTTTTGAATACCTTCATTTATTACCTTTGAATTATAAGAAGTATCATTTTTCACTCGTGCTTTCCAATACGTGGTAAAAAGAAGTGCCATCCATAATTCTAAACTATATCTAAGTGCGCTTTTCTCCAATTTTGCATGTATCATCAAAATCATCTTTAATGATTTTGCGAAAGATTCTGCCGTAGGTTGTGAAGATAATGAGGATGAATCAACATCATGATATATAGTATAATAACATTTAGATGAATAGAAATAATTATTGCATTTATCCAAATAGATATATGTGGTATATAAATCTTCAAATATAGTTGACTCATAAAACATATCTTCTGTTAATATACTTTTTCTAAAAATCTTTGCCCCCAAACCCGGTCTAACAACCTCATCTAATTCTTCAATATTGTGCAATCCTTCCCTAGTCTCATTGAATCCTGGAATAATATCTTTCGTATCGCCAATAATATCTTCTCTATCAAAAAAGAGAACATCTATTTTTTCATTTTTTTCAAACAAATCATTAATTTCTTTAAATACATCGGAAGTCGTAACCCAATCATCACTATCCACAAAGAAAAACAAATCTCCTGACGATTTTTCAAATCCAAATTTTCTTGTTAAACCTGGTCCCGTATTTTCTTTCGTGTACGCCTTGATTCTACTATCCATTTCTTGGTATTTTTTCATCAATAAATAACTATTGTCTTTTGAGCTATCATCCACTAATATTAATTCATAATCCTCATATGTTTGACTCAAAACAGACTGTACTAATTTATCTAAATATCTTTCTGCATTATATACAGGTACAATTACACTAATTTTCATACCTCTTCCTTTCCTTGTAATCTTGTCCTAAAATAATTCCATATGCAACAGCTATTGGCTGTATAATATTTGATTCTTCAAAAAAATAACTAAACGCACTTAGGAAAATCGTAATAATCAATAACAACCCCATAACTGGAGCATACTTATTTTTTTCTCGTATAAATTTTATTTCTATAATAATTAAAAATAAAACGAATAATACTAATAATGATAAGCCTATTATCCCATAATCATATAGATACTCTATGTAACTATTATGTGAAAAGCGAGAAAATCCGCCTGGTCTAAGACGATAATAAACACTTTGAAAACCATGTCCCCAAATTTTTTCTCTTAAATTTGACACATTAAACGCTTGAAGAGTAATCGCCCAAATAACATCTCGACCGCTCCCTCCATCCGTACTTAATTTTGAAAAACGGTCAAAAATCTCAAGTCCCGATCTATTTTCAAGATACAATACTGCTCCACTACCTATACAAATAGCAATAAAAAGATACATATATCTTTTCCATTTTTCTTTCAACGACCCTTGTATGTGTGCATCTAATACTAGCATCACGAATATCCCTAAAATTAATGCTATCGTCCCAGTTCTTTTTGTTGATGCGACAGATATAGCAACACATAATAATATACACAAATTTCGCGAGTTCTTTCCTTTAACAAAAATGACAACCAGTGGCAACGCAGTTAAACAATAATATGTTAGAAATACTACCTGCCCTATATTTCCATTTCCTGCTAAATGTATTTTTATAAGAGATACAGAAATAAGACACATTATGAAATAATATATTAATGTCTTATTTTCAGTATTTTTATTCATTTCATTATGACAAGTAAAGTTATAATACACAATAACACTTAACGGCCAAATAAATATATCAATTAGCGTATAAGGTAAATAAATTGAATCATTTAATATAGTAATTACACATTGATATGCAACTAGAATCCCTAAAATCAAAGTAATACAATTTATTGATTTTCTTTTTAATGTTATCAATTCCTCCCAAAAATAACATAGCAAAACTATTGCCTGCATACCAAATCCCAAAAGTCTTATAGTGCTATTTTGGTTTGTTTGATATAACATTTTAAGCATGATTGAAAAAAACAAACAGTTATATGATAACCACATTAAAATTTTATTAGGTTTTATTTTTAGTACCACAAATATTCCTCCTGAATAAATGACCATTTAATAATTGAAATTATAATTTTTGTTATATTTTTATGTATTACATTCAATTTTCTATCATTTATTATTCAGTGTCGAATATTTGTGTCGTTACTCACATTTTCCTAAAAAAGCTCCAATCATCATAGCTATCGGTACCGCTATCGGATGCACGAAAGCAGATTCTGCCATTGATACAATTATCAAATAACATATTCCACTCATTGCTGCAGCATAATATGAATTTTCTACTTTTCTAATTCTCTGGATTGCTTTGAGTAGCATCGCTACTGCAAAAATGTACGAAAACAGTCCAAAATATCCTGATTGTCCTAATATCATTGGCCAAAACGAATCACTCATAAATTGTGATGCCCCGATGCGTAACCCATTAATATTAGATAATCCATAGGCTGCATATACCGATGAATAGTATACTCCAGAATAATATGAACCGAATGTAGCAAATCCTGTACCAAATGGAAACGTATCTCTTGCAATTTCAAACGCTTTTGTAAGTAATTGATACCTGGCAGAATCCGGAATGATTGAACTGAAAAAATAATATTGTATTTGATCCCATCCTAAAATCACAACCAAAGGAATAAATAGCAACATTGTTCTCAGCGTTATTTTTTTCTTTCGAACAAACACAAAATAACATATTAATATAATTGCAAGTACGGCTCCAAAAGCTTTGCTTCTTAAAGTAGAACACATTATGAGCAATAGCATTATTATATATTTCTTGCTTCCTGTTACATAATTTTTAAGTGAAAGGAGAATCATAATCAAAAACACACAGCAAGCTACAAGTACCGTTGGATGCGTGTACATCAATTGTTCAGATCTTAAACCATATCTTTCTGTCGCTTGGAAAATGTGAAGTGAATAATCAATAACAATTAACACTCCATACAATATCGTAATGCATTTTACATGAAAATATATTTTGCTTGCATATTTTTGCATATCTATTTTTGCAAAAATCTTTTTTCCAACATATAATGCAAGCCAAAATTTTATACATAAAAATGCATCCGATACTTCTGCTTTCAATATACTTTGATATCTATAAATGACACTAGATAGAAAACCAAAACATAAGAATACTAGAATGAACCTAGCATACCCCCCCATGTACATTTTTGTATTTTAAGTTTAAATTGATTCTTTTTTAGTTCAAATACAAAAACAGGGATAGATAATACCGCAAATAGTTCATCCATATAACCAACAACGGGTATATACTGTTCCATCCAATCTTTGAATACAAATATATATACTAGACATATGAAAATAGCATATCGCTTTGTAGTCTTACTTTTTGTTATAGAATACATTTTTATTTCTCCATCTGTTTTGCAATATCTTCATCAACAATCTGTTCTCCAGATTTATGTTTCAGTTGCTCTTTCGAAGCTTCACTTAATCCATTGTTAATTACACAATTAACATCACACGTACTACATTTATCAAGTTCTTCTTTTGTGACTTTTCCATCACGATAGTCACAGCAAATACGATTTTCATACATACTGTATGGTGTTTTACTAAACAAAGATTTAAATTTATGTATCAAAACCCATGTTGCTGGTTTCCAGATATATTTGTGCATAGCAGGTGAAACAGAGCCAATCATCCAACAATCACGATCACAGCAACGAACTTTCTTTCGTACCTCTTCTGCCTGTGGACTATTCCACAGTTCATCCCAAGACTGATTATTTAAATTACCCATAACTTCTTTATCCTTAGTTCCATTGCAAGGCATAACATCACCATATGGATCAATAAAGAATGTGTCAAAACTCATATCACATGGAAGAAGTCTTTTTTGCCCATAAATATAATTAATTAATCCATGATTAAAATATGCTCTAAACCATTTTTTAGGACTATTGCTACGTAACAACTCATTAACTAACTTTTCAAAATTTTTTGCAACCATTGGTCGGTCATGTATGATATTTTTTGCTTCTACGAAATAAAAACTATTATGTAAAGAAGCCGTTGCAAATTCCATTCCCATTTCATTACTAATTTTATATAGCGGTACAAGATCTGGTGCATTTTTATCCTGTACAGTCATACCAAACCCAACATCTTTCATACCCATTTCTCTAAGTTTTTTTAATGTGCCATATCCACGCTGATAACCATTCTGGAGACCTCGTATTTTATTATTTGTCTCCTCAAGTCCTTCGATAGAAATACGTATACCAATATTAGGAAATTCTTTACAAAGATCTACAATACGATCTGTAAAAAATCCATTAGTTGAAATAACAATACGATCAGATTTTTTATATAGCTCACGTACAATATCTTTCAAGTCAGTTCTAATAAAAGGCTCACCACCAGTAATATTTGTAAAATACATCTTTGGCAATTTTTTTATTGTATCCAAGCTGATTTCCTCTTCTGGCTTGGATGGTGCTTTATAACGATTGCACATTGAACATCTTGCATTACATCGATATGTAACGATTACTGTACCATTTAATTTTTTTTCAGTATTTTTTTTCATTTTTGTTAATTACCTCTTTACTTTCTACTCTTGACAGCCTCATTAAAAATCTTCATCAAATCTTCATAATGTGTTTGTGGTGCAAATCTACTTTCAAGCCTTTTTCTACTAGCTTGCCCCATCTTTTTAACCAAGGTATCATCATCTAACATCTTAATTTTTCTTATAAGATCTTCAACATTTGATGGTTTAAATAAATATCCATTCTCTCCATCAATAACTAATTCAGGAAGACTTCCTATATTACTAGCGATAACTGGCTTTGAATATTGAAACGACTCTAAAGCAGTATTAGGTAAGTTATCATACCAAATTGAAGGAATTAATGTAAATCTAGCTCCTTTAATAACATTCTCTAGTTCCGCTCCACTCTTAAACCCAAGGAATTCAACATTCTTCATTTTATGATTCTCTACATATTTTTTCAGCCGTTTTGCCTCATCTGTTGTATCATCTCCCATAATTTTAACTGTATATTCAGGCAGTTTTTCATACGCTTTTATAACAGTTTCAACTCCCTTTTCTTCAGTAACACGTCCGAAATATAGTCCATACGATCCAATCTGCTGTTCCCCTATTGTTGTTTTACTTGCTGTAAAAGTAGGAATGCAATGAATTCTTTTTTCTTCAAATCCATTTAATGATAATTTTTTCTTCAAAAATTCTGATGGTGTTATAAATGCATATACATTTTTATATACATTTATCATTTTATGAAATTTCATAGAAAACACTCTTACAACAGATGCAAATAACGATCCTTTCACACATCTCTTTTTAATACAGCTCTTATATCCCTTTGATAAACACTCCTCACAGACTTTCTTTTCATACATAAAATCAAATCTTGGACATAACAGAAAATAATCCGATAATCTTAATACAACAGGAACTCCCATTTTATTTGCACCTGTAATTACACTCGGAGACAATTTATTAACAAAATGAATAATATATACTAAATCTGGTTTTACATCATTTATTTCTTTTTTTAGTGCCTTTTCTACTTCGCGAGAATAAATACTTCGCGTAAGTAACTGCCAAATTGATTTAGGTGTCTTTTTCACTTCATCAAAATATGTTGTATCTCGTCCACCAATTGGTTCTACAAAGTATTTTGAATATTCTGTTTCAACATTTTTATTGGAATGTATGGAAAAGGGTATAACCTCATGTCCATTATCTTCAAGCATCTTTTTAATATTAAACATATATTTTTCAGGGCCACCTGAAATGAAATATCTATAATTTACAATAAGTATTCTCAATGTCTTCTCCTTTCACTTTCAAATTCATCAATCCCTTTGAAAAATATCTCTTGTATATACTTTGTCTTTAACATCATCCAAACAACTATCATAACGATTAGCAATAATTGCCTGACTCTGCTTCTTAAACTCATCTAAATTATTAACTACTCTACTTCCAAAGAAAGTTTCTCCATCTTTCAGTGTAGGCTCATAAATAATAACTGTAGAACCTTTTGCCTTAATTCTCTTCATGACTCCCTGGATAGAACTCTGACGGAAATTATCACTATTACTCTTCATCGTGAGACGATATACACCTACCACAACATCTTTTTCTTTGCTTTCATCCCAGTCATCATTCGCTTCATATGCTCCAGCAAGTTCCAATACTCGATCAGCAATAAAATCCTTTCTCGTTCTATTAGACTCAACAATTGCTTCAATAAGATTTTCAGGAACATCTGCGTAGTTAGCAAGCAACTGCTTTGTATCTTTTGGTAAACAGTATCCACCATATCCAAAAGATGGATTATTATAATGTGTTCCAATACGAGGATCGAGACATACTCCATTAATAATCTGCTGTGTATTCAGACCTTTCATTTCGGCATAAGTATCTAACTCATTGAAATAAGAAACTCGTAATGCCAAATATGTATTTGCAAACAATTTGACTGCTTCTGCCTCTGTAAAGCCCATAAATAAAGTATCAATATCTTCTTTAATAGCACCTTCCTGTAAGAGCTGTGCAAATGTATGTGCAGCTTTTACTAAACGTGCATTATTAATATCTGTTCCAACAATAATTCGGCTTGGATACAAATTGTCGTATAACGCCTTACTTTCTCTTAAAAATTCCGGACTAAAAATAATATTATCACAATGAAATTTTTCTCTAATACTTGTTGTATATCCAACAGGAATAGTCGATTTAATAACCATAATCGCTTCCGGATTATATTCAATGACTAATTTTATAACTGCTTCTACTGCAGAAGTATCAAAAAAATTCTTTTTGCTATCATAATTTGTTGGAGCTGCAATAACAACAAAATCTGCATCCTTATAAGCTTCTTCTGCATCCAATGTAGCTGTTAAATTCAAATTTTTTTCTTCTAAATATTTTTCAATATAATCATCCTGAATTGGAGATTTCTTATTGTTAATTAACTCTACCTTTTCTGGAATAATATCTACTGCTGTCACCTGATGATGCTGACTCAATAAAGTAGCAATAGATAATCCAACATATCCTGTCCCTGCCACAGCAATTTTCAATGAATTAAAATCTCTCATTTTTTCTCTCTTCTTCCTATTCTTAAAATATATTTACATATAAAACTCTTTGTACCATTCTGCAAACTTGCGTAATCCTTCACGTAAAGTTGTCGATGGCTTAAAACCATAGTCCCTTTCCAATGCTTGCGTATCAGCATATGTCACAGGAACATCTCCCGGCTGCATCGGAACAAGTTCTTTATGTGACTCAAAATCATAATCTTCTGGCAAAACCCTTGCTCTAATTAATTCTTCCTGAAGAATTTCTACAAAATCTAATAAATTCTCTGGATGATTATTTCCAATGTTGTAAACAGCATATGGAGGAATTGGCAAACCATCTTCTCCGTTCTTTTTCTCTGGTGCCCCCTGCATTACCCGTACAACGCCTTCCACAATATCATCAACGTAAGTAAAATCTCTTTTACAATTTCCATAATTAAAAATTTTAATAGTTTCTCCATTTAACAATTTATTTGTGAATCCAAAGTATGCCATATCGGGTCTTCCTGCCGGTCCATAAACAGTAAAGAAACGTAAACCAGTTGATGGAATATTATAGAGTTTTGAATATGCATGAGCCATCAACTCATTGCTTTTTTTCGTTGCCGCATATAACGATACTGGATTATCTACTTTATCATCTGTACTATACGGAACTTTCTTATTACTTCCATATACTGAAGAACTCGATGCATATACCAAATGTTCTACCGGATAATGTCTACATCCCTCTAATATGTTATAAAATCCAATCAAATTACCTTCTATATATGCGTCTGGATTTGTAATAGAATATCTCACACCTGCCTGTGCCCCTAAATTCACAACCACTTGAGGAGTATACTTCTCAAAAATCGAATTAATAAGTTCCTTATCTGCCAAATTTCCTTTTACAAAGGAAAATGTCTTACTAGATGAAAGTTTTTCTAATCTATATTCTTTTAAACGAACATCATAATAATCATTCATATTATCGAGTCCAACTATTTTTATTCCTTCTATTTCTTTTAATAACCTTTCAGCCAAGTTTGATCCAATAAATCCAGCTACCCCTGTAATAAAAATCGTCTTGTTTTTCAATTCAATAAATTCTTTGCTCATTTTATCTCCTATACAATTCTAATGTTCTCTCCACAACACCATCCCAATTATATTTTCCACAAATATAACCTGCTGCTTCATCTTTATATTTCTGTACCTGTTGTGCATCCTCACATGCTTCTTGAAGCTTACTCTGCAAATCTGCTACATTACTTTTTTTAAATATGATTGCCTTATCTTCCACTACAGAAGCACATTCATCTATGTCAGATACCAAACAACAATTTCCATAACTCATTGCTTCTAAAAGACTTAATGGCATTCCCTCTAAATCGCTTGGTAAACTATAAATATAAGCATTGCTGTATAGTTCATCTAACAACTGTCCCTGAACAAATCCGGTAAAAATAATTCTGTCATCGTCTTTTGCCATTTCTTTTAACTGGTTAGCAAATTCATCAGTATCCGAACTGCCTCCTGCAATGACTAACTTCTTATCTGTTTTTACGTTCTTAAAGCCTTCAATCAGATAAGTAATTCCTTTTTCCGGAACAAGGCGTCCTAAAAATAAAATATAATCATCTTTCTTTAAACCAAATTTCTTGTCAATAAGTTCTGCCTCTCTAATAACTGGACGATTCACACCATTAGGGATAAACTTTGTATCACGTCCATAAGTCTCTTTAAAATAATTTTGTACTCCCTCACTGAGAACAATAATTTCATCTGCAAATTTAACAGCACATTTTTCGCCAAGCATAATATATGTGCTGGCTAACTTGCCCCATTTTGCTCTTTGATGATCAAGTCCATGAACCGTAGCGATACAACGTTTTCCAAATAATTTTGGCAACCATAACATTGCACATGGTCCTTCTGCATGAAAATGTACCACATCATATTTTCCAAACGCTGCTGCTACCGCTGCAAAAAATGAAGCACTCATCGCTGCTAGTCCTTTTTTATCTATCGTTGGTACATATTTCATTCGGATACCTTTATATTCTTTTAATTTCTTCTCATCAAATTCTTTACCACTTACATGATGTCCATTACGGTTATATACTGTTATCTTATGTCCTAGTTTTGCCATGCGAACCGTTAATTCTTCAACGACAATTTCAATTCCACCTTGGCGACTCGGAATTGTCTTATGTCCAAGAACTGCAATTTTAAGTGGAAAAGGGTTACTTTTTCTTTTATTCATAACTTCCTCTCTTCCCCAAATTTTTCATAATACAATGTTTAACTCAAAAACTGTGCCATAAATCTTTAAACCTTATACATGATGCTATAATTAACTTGCTTCTCCCTAAAAATGAGCAAACTTATCCCTACGTCAATTTTCCAAGTAGTATTTATGCTTTCAAGGTTAGTTGTTAGTTACTATCCTAGCTGTACATATAACTTGCAAATATCGAATAACTTTTCTTAGAACACATCCTTATACAAGTTGTCACATAAAATACAATCATGTCTTTAGATTAAATAATCTCGATTTATTAAAAAACTTTCATTCTGAACAGCTCACAATAATTACTCCGTCCTCTTTCTGCACATTAAAAACTAGCGGATGCTGTTTTTCCCACTCTGGATTAATCTTTTTTTTCTCATCCCATTCTTTCCATTTCTGTATGAAACCATTATGAATCAGGTTCTCCGCCGCAAGTCTTGCCTGTACCGCTTCGTCATAATTATCAAAACTTCCAATATAATAACGTTTTCCCTTGAAGCCGATATCCACACGATACTTATCGCAATTCTTCATCTTAAATACACCTCTGAAGCCACTCATGTTGTCTCTTCTACTTTTTCTCTTTTCCAGTACTTCAACACAGGTTCCGTCCACAAAATGTCGTCTATTTGCAATTTCTTGACGATTTTTTTTCTGTAAGCAGCCACAACTATGACATGTCCCTTGTATAAGTCTTGCCGCTGGTACATCAACTTCATTCCCACAGTCACATACACAATGCCAATAGACTGAACCTCTACCATCTCTTTTTTTTGTCATATCCTTAACTGTCAGCATGCCAAACTTCTGACCTGACAGATCTTTTGGTTTTCTTCCCATAGACATTCATCCTTTTCCCAAAAAGTTCGTAGAGTAAACTACTCTACGAACTATATTATACAACATAATTTCCTGTTTTTTCACAAAACGATCATAATTATGATACTCTTCTAATTTATTTCTGTCAATAAATCTATGTTAATTTTATGTTTTTATATATTGCATTAACATTCGAATGATGATAGAAGTTATTTTCGTTGATCTTTTTTTATTTTCCAAAGAGACTTTTAATTATTTACCGTCAAATATTTGGTCAATTTTCAGTCCATGTTATCTAGAGAAAACAATTCAAAAATAGATAAATCTATCTGAATTTCAAAATTCTATACAATATTTCAAAACTCCATACAATTTATTTACCGTCAAAATTATGGTCAGCATTCTAACACCCCTTGATTTATAAGGCTTTCTTCAAAAAGTTCGTAGAGTAGTTTACTCTACGAAATACAATCTTAAAAAACATTTACTCTTATTAATAATGTTCAAATTACTCACAACTTATTTTTTTATCACTTTATTAATATCTTTTTTACACATACTTATAATCACTGTTAAAATCCCTATTAGTATTTTTCTTTTGACAAAAACAACACTCTCTGTCAAACTTTCACACACACTTCTGGCGTAATTATGTTATAATAGATATCTAATGTTAATGCGAGGTAACGTAATAATATGAAAGATCAAAATACTACAAAAACTGAATTAGAATTTATGGATCCTGAAGAACGAAAGAAACTGCTTATAGCTTCTTGACTAGATCCTAAAAAATATGATTTCTGATAGGTGAAAATGGATACTTTTGATAAACTTAGATTAATTAAATTGACAAAAAACAACTGTCAAATACTTCTCGACTCGAATGATGGATTTATTATAAACACCACCTATAATAGTAACAAAGGTGGGGCTTACAAAAGAGAATATAAGATTTTCAATGGCAAATTACATATCCATGAAAGGAAGAACACTGATAGTTCCCATGATAATACTTGGATTGCTACAGATAAGGAAGTTCACCAGTTCTTGGAGAAATATTTATGAAAGTTATCTCTTGATGGTATCGAGCCTGTAACCTACTCTTATACTATCCTTCCTCATTACAACAGTTTTAATTTTTGCTAGTTATTTATTCTGTGATTCAGATCAATATATAATTTTAATATAGTAGCAAGCAGCACACAATCAAGTGGCAAAATAATATACAATCAAATTTAAAACTGTTATAATTTTATGAATTATTTTCTTTATGGAGGATAAATATTATGTTTATGCAAAAATTTAACTGTCCTCATTGTGGACATCTCATTGGACCTTTTGCTGTGAACGACAAAGTGAAAACAGCTGTCAATCACATGATATGTTCTAATTGTAAAAAACACTTTTCTTGGCAAGGGATTTATGGACAAATAAAAACAATGAAATAATTATTAGAGAAGATATGTATCGTCCAGATAGTAGGAACCGAAAAAGATATTTTCATCAAGCAGAGGGAGCTGATCAATTGCGTGACCAGCTCCCTTCTCACTTCAAAGTTCTTGAAAATTACTTAATCACTGCTCTATTGAGATAATTGCTAGTCGATGCTGCTTCATCTGATCTGCTGGCAACTTAAAATAAGATTTCACCTGCTCATCAGTCAGTCCTTCTTCCAACCCCAACAAGATTTCATTCATCTGATCTCCATCTAATTTTGATGCATATCGGATAATACACTGTTCAATCGTTCCTGACAAATCCCCCCTCTTTTTGTGTACCGAAATTCGGTACATTAACTATATTCTCGTTGAACTGGGAATCTTCTGTCAATTGCACTTCCGAATTATATTTCTCTTTTTCTAATCCAGACATCTCTTTTCTGGCTTTTTCTAATATCTGCATAAGCTCTTCTTCGGTTGGTTTCGGATTTGTATCAAAATTAAGATATAAGAAGTCCTCCTCATTCACTTCGCAGACCTTGATACTCTTATCTGTTTTTTCTGCCTCTTTATAAAATTCCAGATCCTTCTTATCAATCACTTGGAACTTTGATTTATTTAAGATGGTTCGATAAGTCATTGTTTTTGGATTATATACGACACGCACCGGATGTTTATATCCTTCTTTTCCTGCAAGTTTTTCAGGTTCTTTCCAGACTGCTGTATTAAATGGAAGATTCTTCCAATCCATGATAGGATACTTTGCTTTGATTGGTGGAGTTGGTGCTTTTATTTGTTTCTTCGCTACTGTTTTTCCGATTGCTTTTTCCATTCTCTGTTGGGCGTCCTGCGTTGCCATCTTTTCTTTCTCTGAAATACTATAATATTTTTCGAACAGTTCCTTTGCAAATGGACGCTTTTCTGATTTGATTGGTTTTAAATCCTGATCAATTAGAAATGGCTTTTTATCTTTTTCTAAGATACCTTTTCTCCCAACTCTACTATTACTGTTAATCTACATCTATTGTTTCGATTCTTTTCTTTCTACTTCTGCATATAATCTATAATATCTATCTGTTCCTTTATTCGGATAGATATCTGATAATTCTAATACCTCTATGTCAGAATCAATCTGCAAAAAATTTTGAAACCATCTAATATCACTTTTCATTCCCATTAATCGTATCTTTAACATCTGCTATTTCCTCCAAACTTCGTACAAGTTATTTTTCAGAATTCATTTTTGCGTTACCTGTAGTGTAGATTTTTTCATGTGCAGGATTGATAAAACCAATTTTTATTGCTCCTAACGCTGTACATGTCATTTTTCCTCCTCCTTTCGCAAGTTTTAAACAATAACAGAAAAAAAGACGAACTCATTTAGCATAATGAATTCGTCTTTTAAGGTAAGGTTATTAGGTTTTCTTGTACGTCATATAGTAAATTTGGTGTTATTTAGCACTGATTTTCACAGATTTTCGAACTAATTTGATGTACAAATGATATACCCGCCCTTTTTGGGGAGGTATTTTTCGCTCTCAATCCTTCTCAAAAAGTGCTTTTTTTCGTTCAATCATCTCATCAATTCTAGCGATATATTGCTTGATATCCTTGACATTCTCGCATCTTTCAATGTGATAACCATCTGGTAGATTCCAGACACGTTTGGTGGATGCTCCGGCCCCGCAAGCCAGGATGGCCTGTTTCTCCTCCATGATCAAAATGTTATACACCCCAGCCTTGTCCTGCTCTGCATATCCAACAT
>OIZP01000443.1_pt1 | contig 26351 bp, 24 predicted proteins | sample 1588531 | NCBI WGS metagenome assembly OIZP01 (sample SAMN03283283) | human gut metagenome | biome: human-associated habitat; material: feces | host: Homo sapiens | place: Peru | collected 2012
CACCTTGGAATCAAATCCACTCATCGCTGTCATCAGTGTCGTCTTTCCTGCACCGTTTGCCCCGAGTAATCCCCAGACTCCGGGGGTGAATGTGATGGAGACATTATCTACTGCGGTTTTATCTTTGTATTTTTTTGTAATGTTTTCTACTTCTAATTTCATGAGGTTCATTCCTCCTTTCGATTCTTGCAAAGTTCACTCATATTTTTTAAAAATCGTCATACTCTCATACACTCCGTACAGCACAAGCCCCAGAATGGACACAACCGTTGCCAGTGTCATCCGCGTCCACAAAATCTGTTCTGTTGAACGAAAGCTTATTACTATAATTGCGATTAACGCGATTCCAAACCCCAGAAAACTCTGGCACAGCTTTTCTGATTTTATTTTTTTCAGCAACAGTAGGAAACCATCGTTGGCAAATAAAAATGGAATCAGAATACAACCTGCCAGTTCTGCAAATGTAATGGATGTTGTGTTCCACAAAACCAACAAAACTGCTACGATAAGTAACACCTCGCCGCCGAAAAACAACAAAAACTTGGAAAACAAAACTGTTTTTATGGAAAAGACCGATACACTCTCCATCTCAAACATCTGATATCGTATCGACCGGTACAAAAACGGCAATAGCATCATCGGTACTGCAATCGCAAAGCAAACAACAAAAAACACCAACTTTCTGGTTGTCATAAAATAAGGATCTGACAAAAGATTTTTCAGTGTCAGGCTTGTTATAATTGCAAGTAACAGCTCAAATACCCACATTTTGATTCCACAGAATTTTAGTTGACATAATAATAAATCACGGAATTTATTTTTGTTTCGGCAGGATTTCTGAAACTGTGCTTTTGCAAGTTGTATCACATGTTCTTCGACCGCCTGCATACGCTCAACATTGTTCAATTTGCATACATCATATGTTTCAAATGCCCTGCTTAATTTTTCTTCCATTTTTCGGCTCATCTTAAGTTTCCTCCTTTCATTTCCTTCTCGATCACCTTTAAACTTACCTTCAACCTGGACTGCACTGTGCGCATTGGCAAACCAACAATTTCTGCGATCTCACGCAATTTCAGATTCTGTCCGAAACGCAACAGCACGATTTCCTGATCTTTTAGCTCCAGATTTTTTACCAGACTACAGATGACAAGCTCTTCCTCCACGTTTTTAAAATCTTTTTCCACATAGGACGGTTCTTCCTGTAAATCTTCCAACGCGGTATGCTGGTTCCATTTATTTTTCTGCATATCAATACAGGTGTTTGCTGCAATTTTATATAAAAAGGCTCTGAATTTACCAGAAAATCCGAAATTTCCAAGATATTTCACAGCCTTCAAAAAAGTTTCCTGTGCCGCATCTTCCGCCTGCGTGCGATCCGGCGCATGCCAGATGCAGTACCGCAGAATCTCCGGATAATACATGGAGATTAGTTCGTCCAATGCAGACGCATCCCCATTTTGCAATTTTTTTATCAGTATCTCTTCGCGCATTAAGATATTCTCCTTTACAGTCCGCCTGTTCTGCGAAACTGTAATTATTTTTCTTGTAGGACGTCTCCTGATTATTATAACGATTGAAACGGGGATTTAGGATGAAGGATTTTTTAAATTTTTTCACAAAAAAACTACTCCGTGAAATCTGAAATGACTTCATGAAGTAGTTCTTTGTATGTTTGTATTCTATTTTCTTACATAGCCTGTTTATAGTACCTTTTTGCCTCTTCACCGGAAATGTGCATGATTTCCTTTATTTTTTCAATAATATCATTTTCTGACATATTTAACTTCATACATGTTTCTATAATACCAGATATTTTTCCCTGCTCCATTCCTTGTTCCCAAATCCCTTCACCCAGATTACACATATTGGTCAACCTCTCTTTCCTATCTCCCTCTAACTTTATTCCAAATTCTTTGACTAAAATTTTTTCTTTCTCCGAAAATGACAGTTCATGCGCAAAAATTGCTCCAAGAAAACGATGCAGTTCATGCCCTCTGTCTTCGTCCATTTTCCTGCTTAGCCGAATCGTCACAATATGAATCATATCATATTTGTCTTTCCACCTTGACTGTCCAAACACATTTTCATTTTTTAACGCAATCTTATTCAGGCTATTTTCTCTTGTGTTCATACAAATCCAAATAGAATAGACCTTTTTCATATCATTATAATGCTGGTTCTTAAATTCTCTACCAAGCTGAGAAGACACTTCCCTTGCTGCATAAAAAATTCCCCTCATCTCCACATCATAAAGCGCAGGTTCTTCTTTTTGTAACTCCATATTTACAATAATCTTTGCCAGTTCATTTTGGGTTCTGACATAAAACAAAACGTCAAAATAAGTAACACCTTCATTATGCACTTTCTTTTCTGTATTCATGCCGGAAATCGCCATCGTTTCATCTTCCAGCCTTTCATTGGTAAACCCTTCCTCTACCGGCGTCCTTCCAACTGATGGTTCTCCCTCAATCAACTTTGCAACTTCTTCCGGTTGCATCCCCTTAAAGTCGTCCATGGTCCTGATAAGAATGTTTGCCAAAAACGGTTTTTGTGAAATCAGCCACTTGGCATTCTCATCGTACTGTTCCTGCATACTGAGCTGCTGCATAATTGCTTTCATATCTGCCATGATAGTCCTCCTGTTTTATGACAGGACTTTCTTGAGTTCTTAGAAAAATCCTGCTTTTGTAAATTGTCTGGAATAAAAGCATAGATTTTCTGATGAACTGCTTATCATGAATTTAAGAATAAGATACAAAATCTTATCAAGATCAGTATTTCTATATCTGAAAACTCTCTGCACCCTTAGAAATACTGGAAAATATTATGCTTTGAGTGGATTATAGCAAAGGAATTTATGGATGTAAAGAAGATTTTTCTTTCCCACAAGCCAAAATCAACCGGAACACCTGCTCCGCCGCTTTCCGCATATTTTTCTGCGCATTTTCCGTGTTCATGGCTTCATCCAGTGAACACACTCCCGGCAGGATGGAGAAAAATGCATCGATTCCCTTTTCATTACATTTTATAGCTTCTTCTGTCACACTTCCGGCAAAAGCGATCACTTTACAGCCGTATTGCTTTGCTGCCTTTGCGACACCGACCGGAACTTTTCCCATTGCCGTCTGAAAATCAAGACAGCCTTCCCCTGTCACCACGATATCTGCATCCTGCAATTCACTTGCCAGCCCGACTGCCTCAAGAACAATGTCGATTCCCGGTTTCAGTTCCACGTTTGGAAGTCCCCACAGAAACGCAAACCCAAGCCCTCCGGCTGCGCCTGTGCCCGGAATTTCACTCAGCTTTTTGCCGGTAAATTTTTCCAGACATGCCGCATAGGACTGCATCGCCCTGTCCATGCTCTCTTTTTCTTCTTCCTTCACACCTTTTTGCGCTCCGAAAACGTAAACACACCCCTGCGCTCCACAAAGCGGATTTGTCACATCACATGCAATCTGAAAATGGCAGTCTTTTAGCACTTCCGGCACACGATTATTTTCTATCTGCACCACTTTTTCCAGCGAGGCAAAAACCGGTGGCAATATGTCTCCGTTTTCATCCATGAAATCATAGCCCAGTGCCGATAACATTCCGATGCCGCCCTCTGTCGTCGCACTGCCGCCAATTCCAATGATAAATTTGCGGCATCCTTTTTGAACTGCATCCAGAATCATTTCTCCGACTCCTGTGGATGCTGCTTTCCATGGATTTAACGGTTCTTTTACAAGTGTAATGCCGGAAGCCTCCGCCATCTCCATCACAGCTGTTTGATCCGGCAGAATACCATATCTTGCTTTTACGTGGCTTCCCATCGGGTCTGTCACGGTCACATACTCATAGGTTCCGTTCATCCCTTCTACCAAAGCTTCCACCGTACCCTCGCCTCCATCCGCGAGCGGTTTTACGACAACATCCATATTATCTGCTGCAGGTTTCCTGTCCCTAACGGCTGCTGCCCCACCGTCACAATGCGCACGCGCCGCCGCAAGAATCCCCTCTTTACAGGCGTTTCCCGCCTGCATACTTGTCATACTCCCTTTAAAAGAATCAATTGCCACTGCCACTTTCATATAAAATGCCTCCGCCTATGATTCCAATATTGTACCACAGCCGGAGGCATCAAAACAACAATCCCTGTTTTTAGTTTACATAACACCGTTCAATTGTAAGGTCTGTAACCAGATGATCACATCTTTTAAAGAGATCAGCTGTGCTGTTACCATCTTTTTGAATTCTTCTCCCGGCTCCCGCATATCCGGAATGCAGATCACATCAATTCCCGCAGAATGTGCCGCCTGAATCCCTGCTTCGCTGTCCTCTAACACCAGACAGTTTTTCCGTGGCTCATTTGCATCCTCACATGCTTTCAGGAAAATATCAGGAAACGGCTTGCCACGTTTCACATTTACACCATACACCAGATGGTCAAAGTAGTCACGGATCCCATTCTGCTGCAGAATTCCCTCTGCGCGGTCTTCGGTACTCGACGTTGCCAGCAATATTTTGTAGTGATTTTCCTTTAAATACGCCAGCAGTTCACGCGCGCCCGGTTTCAGCGCAACACCTTTTTTTAAATATTCTTTTTCCCTCTCATCCACGAAAGCCATTCCATCATCGAATGTGATTGGAAGCTGATATTTTTCTATCAGAAGCTTCATATTTGTAATGCCGGTTTTTCCGCTATAATCCGTTGCATATTCTTCCAGCGTCATGGAACGTCCATATTTTCCGGTCAGTTCCTCATACAATCGGAAGGAAATGATCTCGCTGTCGATCAACAGACCATCCAGATCAAAAATCACTGTATTTTTCATGCTGTTCTCCTTATTATTACTATTTGAACATAAAACATTTTATCTCTATTCTGAATTTTATCACAGCAAAAACCATTGTATCTTTAGAAAATGCGACTTATAATATAACAAAAGCGACAAGGCGGTGTGTTTATGTTAAATAATTCCATTTCTTTATCTATTGATGCATCCGGCAAAGAACTAATTGAAAAAAATGCGAGGCTTTTTGACCTCTCCCTGAATAGTATGGACCTGCATGAATATATGGGTGGATATGTTCCTCCGCACTGGCACGGTGAGCTGGAACTGTTTGTGCTGCTCGAAGGGCTTGTCACGGTTCGCATCGGCGACCAGTCCTATGAACTGAAAGCCGGGGAGGGATGCTTTATCAACACAGAGATCATTCATGCTGTTGTTCCGAAAACCGCCGCTCCCTGCCTGTTCCGCTCCTTTGTGTTCAGCACTGACATGATCTGTGGAACCCCGGAAAGTGTATTTCACATCAAATACGTGCGAACGCTGTTGGAAAACGGACCATCCTGCTTTGTGTTTCATAATACCTCTGAGAACGCTCCGTATTTTCAGGAATTTGACCGTGCCTACCATGCTTGTATCAGTGAAAACTACGGATATGAATTTCAAGTAAGGAATGCGCTGTCTAATGTCCTGCTTTTTATTTTGTCCAAAATGTCCGTGGATTCCAGCCCTTCCATTTCCCCGGTACAGGACGAACGTCTGAAAAAAATGCTGACCTGGATGCACCGGAATTTAGATAAAACCATTTCTGTATCGGAAATTGCGAATACTGCAAACATCTGTCCCAGAGAATGTCAGCGCATTTTTCAGCAGTATCTGCATTACAGTCCGATCGAATATTTGCAGCGGATCCGTATTTTCCATGCCGCAAAGCTGCTGACCGATTCAGACGCACCCATCACAGAGATTGCATTAAACTGCGGTTTTTCCAACCCAAGCTATTTTTCAAAGCAGTTTAAAACAATTATGGGAAGCAGACCACGCGAGTATCGTGCTGCCTCCCATAAGGAGATTTCTGCTTATTAATTTTTATTTCATAAATTTCCCAAAGAATCCTTTTTTCTCTGGCTGTTTCTCATCCTCTGGATCCCCTTCTTTTCCTTCCTGCTCTTTCCACTTAAAGTACTCAGAATCCAGATTCACGCTGATCTCAGGAGCAGCTTTCTCTGTTTTTTCTTCCGGCTGTTCCTCCTCCGGTTCCTCAAACGAGATTCCCTGCTGTTCAAAATAATCGCGGTTGATCTTGATCTCCGGCTTCACTGCTGCATAAGGAGAAGATTCCATATCCTCTTCTTTCCATTTCTTCTCCTTCGCGATCTTCTTATTCCGCTCCTCAATAATACCCATGTATTTGTCCGTATCCTTAAGATCCTGCAGCAGACTCTTTAATTCCAGCTTGTCACCGGAAACCAGTTTTCTTTCATTTGCAAGCTTTTCTCCCATGCTGTCATAGACCGCTTTCACAGACTCATTCGCCTCATCCATAATATCAAGGATCCGCCGGAGCGCTTCATCCGTATACATAACCGACGCGGCATAAACGTCCTCTGCTTTTGCTCTGGCGTCATTGATGATTTCTTCCCCGATCTTCCGGTTTTCCCGCTGCGCCTGCTCCCTGCCCTGCTGCGTCAGTTCGTACTCATCCATAACTTCTGACATGCAGACTGCAAGCTGTTTTAAAACATCCAGCATCTCTTTCTTATTTACGACCAGATAGTTTGAATCTCTCTCATATGGATTGCTTTTTGATAAAAGGACATGTAATTCCCTGAGAACCTTTTCCATGTTGTCCTGTGCACTCATTTTGAATCTCCCTGCCAATCCCGACTTATGTAAACTTTCTTTTCAACGTATGTCTGAATGATCCGCTGATACCGGAAAAAATATTTTACTTTTTCATCTTACGGGATTTTACTTTTTTCACAATTTTCTTAATTAATAATATAATGAAAATGACAAGTAAAATCAACACTGCAATCACACCAACAATGATTGCGGTAAATTTATTTGGATTTTTTACAAGGTCAACGATATTCCGGCTGTCATCCACCACTTTTCTGTCATGATCTGTACTGTAATATTCCGGCACATTGGCGATACCATCGCCGTCTGTATCCTCAAATGACTCCATGTATCTTGCGATCGCATCCCACGCTTTTAACTCTTTTCCGTTCTCTGTGATGATGACATCCTCAAAGTCTTCGATCGGTGTTCCATCTGCATACTTTGGAACCAGTGACAACAGACCGTAGGACATATCTGTAACCGTACTTAACATCTGTCCGCTGTAAAGGTCTGCGACCACGCGGTAAAGCTTGTCGTCCTCAAGTTCGATCCTGCCGCCATTTCCGTCATCTAAATATACATCTGTGACTTTGTTTAAGATCATGCGGTTTGGATTGTATGTAAAATTAAGTCCGCTGCTGTAAAGTCTTGCTGTTGTCATAAAATCAGAAACGGATGCATCGATCTCTGCTGCTGTCTTTAACTCTTTTCCCGTCAGATACACACTGATGAGCGGATATCCAGGCACTCCGTCTGCCCCGATTCCGAGGGAAAATGAATTAAATACCTGCTCCACGGTAATATCGCCTTTTGCATAGGTGTCACGGACAGTGCCACTTGGAACAACTGCCACATCCACCGGGACACCGTCAAAATCTGCTGCATTTTCCACCGCATACACATAGGCGTCTGACATGATATCACCAAGATTGTGTTCTTCATGGATATTTTCCAAATCTTTCTGTGTGGAGAAATCCACGTCATTTTCCGCTAACACCTGATCTTTGGTATAGCCAAACTGTGCCAGATAGTCGGTGTCCACAGTATCCATAAACTGATCAATGGCGTTCTGTGTCTCTGCATCCTGGTCAATGTCTGTTGTGATCGGCACAATTTCGTAAGAAGTCATCTCCCAGCGTCCATCTGCTTTCTGTGTCATGGATAGTTCACCGAGATTCTTACCATATTCACCGCAGGATACCACATAGGTATCTCCATGGACTATTGGCTCTTCCAGTGTTGTATGTGTGTGACCGCTTAAGATCAGATCAAGATCCGGCACTGCTTTTGCCAGATTTTCATCCTCTGATTTACTCTCGTCCTCCCAGGTTCCGCTGTGGGAAACGCAGACGATCATATCAACATCCTCGTTCTCCCTGATCTCTTCGACCGTTTCTTTTACCGCCTCGATTGGATCTTTGAATAAGAGTTCACAGGTCGGCGCACAGGCAAGTGCATCTTTACCAAAAACGCCTACGACAGCTATGTCTGTATCCCCTTTTTCCAATATAACATAGTCACGGACCCCGTACTCATCAAATGCGTCTCTGATCAGCTGTTGTCCCTCACTTAAGCCTGCTGCCTCCATGGATTCCCAGTCCACATTGCAGACAACCATTGCCGGAAGATCATCCCCGGACTCCGCCGCACTGTTCAACATATTTGCAAGTCCCTTGGAGCGGTAATCAAATTCGTGGTTTCCGAGTGTGGTCACATCGCATCCCATATAGCCTAACATGCGGATTTCTGCCGCCTGCGTCTCAAAAACAGTCTGGATCAGTGTTCCCATGGAAAAATCTCCGCCGTCGATCACCAGCGTGTCAGGATTTTTCGCTTTCTGCTCCTGAATCAGGGTGTTGATCCTCGCAAATCCTCCCACTTCTTTTTCCGCTTCATCTACAATGGTCGTAAATGTGTTGAGGTGGGAATGTGTATCATGTGTGAATACAATATCCACCTGTTTTGCGGAATCTGTTGTCTCAGCGGAGACAGTCTGCGTCCCTGCAAAAATTGTCAGACATAACATGCCTGTGAGTGCCAATGCTACCCAGTTTTTTCTCATATTTTTCTCTCCTTTGCTATTCCCCGAAAAATACACTGTCTCCCATCGCCTCATATTTTCCAGTAAAAAATAAAGAGCAAAACTACTTCAAATATGATCGCAGTTCTGCTCTTTTTGTATTTACTATTTTACATAAATTTTACATTGATGTAAAGAAGTCGTGCTCGTTATTTTACTTTAATTAACAACAATAGCAAATTATTTATCTTTTAAAAATAATAAATAACAGATGTATGTACAGACACTAAACATAAAAAACAATATTATGTATGCATATGTAATTCCAACATATTCTATACATGTTGCCATAATAAACAAGCTCACAATTGATGCTATATTTTCAGATGTTCCCACCAATGAGAAAAAACTGCTCATAAATTGTTTTGGTGCTACTTTTTTCTGCAAAACATCCAAATGCTGATAGAAAACATAAAACAAAATAACTGATACCGGCAATAGGAATAATGCTAATTGAGTATTTATCATACTAAATGCAAATATGATTGCTATGAGCCATACAAAAATCATTATTTTTTTATTACTCATCTTCATCCGATTATAAATCATAGTTCCTACTAAATTACATGCTTGAAAAGCAACATAAATAATCCCAAAATAACGTACTGGAATTCCTCCTTGCTGATATAGAACCTGCCAATATTGAAAAAAAGGTTGTACAAATAGTGTTGCTGATGCAAATAACAATATCATATAAAGCAATGGCTTTGATGATTTCAAAACACAAAATCCCACTTTTAATTCATCTCTTAAGTGTCTTTGTTCCCTTTCTTTCTGACCTGACGTTTGTGAAAAAACACATAATGCAGCCATTAAAAATGCCAAAACGAAAAGCATTAATGAAATAGCATACATATAGCTATGCATTTTCTCATAAAATAAACTTCCCAGCAAACCGCCTGCTATTGAAGAAATACTCATTACATAAGATGATGCTACTGAATAAGCTTTTATGTCCCGTTGTTCTTTTTCAAATTCTAAAACCACTTCTGCTTCCAGCGTTCCTGACTTCAATGCAACGCTTAATCCATATAATACATAGGCGAATAAAATAACTATAAAGTGATCACTGAAAAACCCTATCAATAAATAGGAACAAAACAATGTAACAACAGCTGCCATATAAATTTGTTTTCTTCCAAATAAATCTGCCCATATTCCACTTGGAAATTCAGTAACCATTGCTACTATCATAAAAACAGATTGTAACGTGGCAATTTGAACTAAATCAAAACCTTGTTCCAATAAAAAAATAGTCAGGATCGCATGTGGAAAAGTACGTCCTAAATTCCAAAAAAAATCAGCTGCACATACAAGCTTCGCATTTCTAGTTAGATATTTTATATTTTTGGTCACAAATATATTCCTCCAATAATTGTTTGTCTTAGCTGCTTGTTATTATACAGATATTTTTATTATTTTAAAGGGACATTTTATGCCCTATTTTCTGACACAAAATGTCCCTTTACATTCAACATTCTAATGTTATATCACCATATAGCGATGTATTCATAGATGATAAAGTATAATTTTTATGATAAATATTTTCTTATTATAGATGCGTTTCTTTCTATATAAAACATCTCACTAATGCAAAGTGCATATTCAAAATACTTTCGGCACTGTGACTTCATAATTATGTTTTTCTCCTGTATCAGTTCATTATATATCCATCCTATTTCAAATAAAAAATTATATAATTTACTTGCATCTCCGGAATTGAAACAATATTCAATTCCTTCTGTAGCTATTTTTAATGCTTCATCATAACGAAAAATATCTGTAGACAAATTTTTCCGCAATATCATTAACACCGCTGCTTCCTGATCTCTATCCTCTAACCTTACCGTGCTTTGTACCAATTGTTCCCACAATTCATTTACAATCTCCATTCCCTTCTCTGAATTTCCTGATTTTCTACTTAAAATAGCAGTATAATACATTAACATAAACTCCACCCGCGTCAAAAAATGTTTTGTATTATCAGCGCAACATTCTGAAATAGTATATGAAAGTGTGTATTTTAATCTCTCCTGATACTGTTCTGCCGTGATTTTTTCATCCAGATACAACGCTATATCCCTCATACATTCAACAAATTGCCGATTTTGTGCATATTCAGCTTTATCTCCAAGCGTTTGTACCAAATGCTCAAGAAGTTGCAGTTCCTCCCCTTGCACTGCCCTTTTTCCTACCATTTTTATTTTATCCACAAGTATCAAATCCGCATAATTGTCAGTAATAATATCTGCATTATAAATTCCTAACTTTATCTCCAATTCGTCAAAAAGAACTGCAAGCGTTCCATCGTTCGCATCCCGCATACCATTTTCTAATGCTCTATATGTTTTTTCACTACAACATTTTTGGGCAATTTCTTTTATTGCCTTATTTTTTTCTTGTCTGTATATTTTCAAAACTTCATTTAACAAATATACTTCATAAGTCGGCTTTATCTGCCAAAATGTATAATCATCTATATGAAACTCTGCTTTTATTTTGCGAAGCATATTCAACATTTGTTCATAATCTTTCGGTGCCTGCTGATTAATTTTCTGAAACTCTAAAATAATCCCTTCCAGCAATCTGTCCAATCCCTCTATCTTAAAATTTCTTCTTTTTAGTTCGATTGCTTTTTTATAGAATAAAATCTTTTCGTTAATATCCGGTGTATCCATATATGTTCCAAAAACATATACAGCTCTTCCATATATCTCTACGATTTCTTCGCTGTCAAACATTCTCTCTACATAATTCAATAAAAACCGTATCTGTGCATACTCCTCCTGCCATTTATCTGGATGAACCGTTAACTTTTTCTCTACAAAAAGAAGAATATAGCTAATTTCCTCCATACTCAGACAATTTCTCATTGTCAATTGATTCGGATAATTTTTCACTGTACATACAATTGCATTCTGCATCTGTTCTAAATTATTGTCCAAAAAACCTTGCCAAAAAGTACAAAACTGCCAATGTAATTTTTTATCGATATATTTACCTTTATGTCCTTGATAAATAACATGATGTACAGAATCTCCCCGAAGAATTTGAGCAACCGTGTCCCTACGCCACAAATGATATTCATATTCAGACTTAGACAACATAAAAATAAAATGCCTTAATGATTTTCCTACTCGTTCAAAGAGAATTTGCATCATATAACTATTGGGATAATTTTCATCATTTTCAAAACGCGACAATGCTTTGGCTGACATTAAACCTGCGCTGACATCTTCTTGTGACAATCCCATTGCCTCTCTGATACCTTTATAAATTTTTCCGATTTTCAATGTCTCACTATGCTGATACAAATTTATCCACCTGCTATCATTTTTATAAAATGTCTGACAATATTATATCGTGAAGCATAGCTTCATGATCGTTATCTACATTCGCTTCACTCACCAGTCTTTATTATATCGTGATTTCTTCACTCAATAATTTCGCCATATCTTTTTTACATATTATCTTGTGTACTATCTAACTGTATTGTACATATATCTAAGGGATTTTGCAATTTACTTGCAGGAATTTTTTCATACAAAAAGACTGCCATTTTCGTGACAGTCTTTAGATTTTGCTCCCAATCTCCCAGTGAATACAAATTTATTCTGTTTTTAAGCTTCCGCTTTTTTTGCTTCCCCTTCCGGGAAGATGATTTTATTAACAAAAAAGAATACCACCATAGATACACCACCATTTAATACGGTTGTTCCGATGTTGTAGAGCCAGTCCGGTACAAACATTCCTGCAACAGCAACCCAGATACAGTTGATAGAGTTTACGATACAGGTTACGATACAGAATGCGATCAGATACCACATTCCCTGATACCAGATGTTACCTTTACTGCGAAATACGAAGCTTCTCTGGATTGGGAAGTTGATACACTCACCAACTACCATTGCAATCATGTATGCACAGAAGTAAGGCAGTCCTCCATGTGCAGCGTCATAGCCGATAATGTTCCATTTGAAAGTCTCTCCAAATAAAGTAATATCGATTCCCGGGAATCCGAAATCAACTTTTGGAAGCCCTGCGAATGCAAGTGGTAAAAACAGTAACATAAAATATTTCAGTACTGTGATAAGGTTACTTACGATAACGAATAAACCACCTTCACGAATCCATTTTGATGCGCCCGGATGCTTCTCTGCAAATCCAAGCCATAAGCCTTTGATTTTCTCCATAATATTAATCCCTTTCTCTCTGGACTGCGGAGCTCTTCCTTGCAGTTTCGGAATAACTTTCTGCATTTATGTTCCGCTTTACTTGTCTTAATCCTAACATAAGATTTTTTTTATGGAGAAAAATTGCATAATCTGTGCTTTTTTTAGCATAAATGGTAAGGATTTTACAAAAATGGGATCATATATACCGGCAGATAATGGATGCCACTCTCCCATTTATAATCCTTCGTATGAACCACGTACTTATCTCTGATGCGGCTGCTATACTTATCGCAAAACACATCTAACGACTTATGCCCTCTGTAATTTCCAGACTTCACTTCAATCGGATTAATTTTATCTCCTTTTGACAACAAAAAGTCTATCTCATACAAGTGATTCGATGTATCGCTTTCCATCGTGTAATAAAACAGGTTGTTTCCCCTGGCAACTAACATCTGTGCCACAACATTTTCATATATATATCCGAGGTTCGCTTCTAATTTATCCGATAGCAGCTTATTATAAATGATATTCTCTGTATATTTTTTATCCTTAAAAGCAAGTGTTATAAACAACCCGACATCTGATGTAAATAACTTATACCGTCCGGCATCTTTTTCTAACGACATTCCTACTCCCGGATTATTTGCATGATATGCAATATTTACAGTATACGAACTAAGAATATCCGATACTAATTCACGAACCTGTTCCAGACGTGTTCCCTCCCTCGCATTTGACAAAACATATCTCGATGCATTTCCACTGAGACTTGCCGGGATTGCATCGTATATATCACCTGCAAGCCCGGTTCCATCTATCTTTGTAAAATCTTCCTCATACAAATCAACGATTTCCCTTTTTACCTCATCCACTACCTGTAGATTATTGTGTTCTAAATATGCTTCTACAGCCTGTGGCATTCCGCCAATCAGCATATACAACCGGAACATACGCATCAGATTCCTGTGCATTGCATTTCCGGCAGATTTTTTGCTTTTTAAAAGCAGCTTAATGGTATCCGACGTGATTTCATCACCAACTGCCCACAAAAATTCTTCAAAATCCATCGGATACATGGATATCTTATGTTCTTCACTCGGAATTAATATATCCTTCGTATTTTTCCTTATCGATAAAAGTGATCCCGTTTCAATATATTTGTATCTCCCATCAGCCACAAGATACTTGATTGCCTGTCTTGCCTTCGGCAATAGTTGAACCTCATCAAATATAATCACGGATTCCTTTTCATACAGTCTGACTCCGGTCAACTGTTGTAATTGGAGGAAGAAAAAATCTAAATTATAAGTATCATCAAATAATTCCAGAATTGCTTTGCTCGTATGCGCAAAATCGATCAAAATATAGGATCTGAATTCGTTTTTTGCAAATTCTTCCGCAATCGTTGATTTTCCGACACGTCTTGCTCCTTTAATAAGCAGTGCGTATTTATCACTGCGGTTCTTTTTCCATTCAAGAATTTCATTATATAGTTTTCTTTTAAAAACCGTTTCAGCCATAGAATCTTCTCCTCTCCGTCCAACAATAGAATGCACACTCTGCAAACATACTATTTTTATAAATTATAACGCAAATCCCCATTCGTGTAAACGGAATTTATACGTAAATCCCTATTCGTTATCTTGTTATCTCTGCGCAAATCCCCATAATTCTAATTAGTATATACGATGCGTCTAAACACTATTCCTTTCACAACTTAAGATTTTTTATTTATATTCATACAAATAAAAAGCCCCCACATGCTCATTTTTTGAACATGCAGGGACTTTCTGTCATATTTTAAGTCTTGTTATTCTGGCACACAAGGTACAAAATATCCTACTCTTCTTTTTTCTCTTCTGTCTGAGCTTCAGCTGCTTCTACTGGTGCAACAACTGGTGCCGCTGCCTGATCTTTCTTGAAGCCTTTGATTGCAAGTACTTCTAAGAAGATGATAAGTGCTGCGAAGATCACATCGATCACGATTGCCATGATCTGCCAGTTCATTAAACCTTCTGTAAGGTTTTCAGGATCATATGCACGGCTGTTTACAACTGTGTACATAATGTTCTTGCAGGCCTGACGCATTGCAAGCACTCCTGTTGCGCTGGTCGTATCTGTTACGTGGTTTGTCTCTGTATCGTAAGCAACTAACATACAGTCTGTACCGCCACGGATACCCATATCAGAATCCATGTATCCATAAACACCGAAGTAATCTGTCAATACAAATCCACGGAATCCCCACTCATCGCGTAATACGGTGTTGCAAAGTGCGCTTGTTCCACCTGCCCACTGTGTTCCGATGTAGTTAAAAGATGACATAACCGCTTTTGCTCCGCCCTCTTTTACAGACATCTCGAATGGTTTTAAGTAAATTTCACGGATGGACTGTTCATTTGCCCATGTACAAAGCATTTCAGTACGATTTGTTTCCTGATCGTTTAATGCAAAATGTTTCATGTATGCGTAAACGCCATACTCTTCTGCACCAAGGATTGCATTGGTTGCCATATAACCGGAAAGAACACCATCTTCGGAGTAGTACTCGAAATTACGTCCTGCAAATGCGGAACGATGTGTGTTCATAGCAGGTGCATACCAGCCGGATACTTCCATCTCGTCTGCCATTTTACCAATACTCTCACCGAATTTTAAAGCAAGATTTTTGTTCCAGGTACTTGCGATCATAACTGCGGATGGGAATCCAACAGAACCAGTACCAGTAAAGTTATTGTTAATAGAAGCCGGTCCGTCACAGTCAACTGTCATGATCTTTCCAACGCTGGAAGCTGCGGATGTCTGATAACCACCAATTGCGATCATAGTATCCATATCAGAGATTGTCAGTTCATCTAATAAGTTGTCCCATTGAGCGTCATCATAATCTACGCCGCGGAGATCTGCTAATTTAATTCCATTCTTTGCGCCTGTTGTAGGCATTTCATCCGAATCATTATTATAATCTTCCGGATTATAATTTGAATTATTTAAGAAAGTTGCTTTTGCTTCATCAGACATAGACATGCTTGCTGGTGCTGCAGTAGCGTCTGCATAGTTGGCAAATCCATCTGCTCTGGAAAGGTAAGTTACATCCCCTTCTGCGTAAGCAAACTCATTTACGGCTGCTGTCTCGTCTGTTCTTCTTGGGTTGCTCTCATCATAAGTTACTGTAGAAGCAACTGTATAAGTCTGTGAATCAATTACGTTATGAGAATCAGAGTTAATGGAAATCTGATAATCCCCTGCCTCTAATACATAGCATCCTGCACCGTATGTATCATAGGAAGCCATATCTTCTGCATCAAAAGATACTGTGATCGTCTGGGAATCACCCGGCTGTAAAACTTCTGTTTTTTCAAACTGGATTAAGTTTGCGGAAGCTTTTTCAATACCGCCATTGGTATATGGTGGATTGTAGTAAGCTTCTACTACATCTTTTCCGGCAACATCACCAGTATTTGTTACTGTTACATCAAAGGAAATTGTTCCGTTATCTTCGGAGATTGCTCCCATTTCCTGTGTGAATGTTGTGTAGGAAAGACCATATCCAAATGGATATACAACGGTATCATCATAGTTGATCAGTCCTTCTGCTGCTGCCGTCTCATAGAATCTGTATCCAACATAAATACCATCTACATAGTTTACAAAAGATGGAAGAGCTGTCTCTTCTTCGCATGTCTTAAAGTTATTGGATGTATATGCATACTCATCCATGTTGTCATACTTGAAATAACCAAAGTTGTTCCAGGTTGGTGTTGCTGTTAAATCTGCAACAAATATATCACTTGTTTTACCGGATGGATTTACTGTTCCGGCTACGATCTCACCAAGTGCTTCAAAACCGGACTGACCAGTTCCCGGACACCAGATAGCACTCTTAATCTGGCTGTACTCGTTGATGAAGCCAAGTTCCATAGCGTTTGCACCATTGTAAACAACGATTACGTTATCGAAGTTACTGCAGACAAGGTCTAACATATCTCTTTCTGTTCTGTCTAACTGTAAGTAATGCTCACCAGCCTCAAAATCTTTGTACTCAGTAGAATTGTCTGTATATGTCACTTTACTTACATCCGTAGGAAGGTCTGCACCCTCACCACCAACACGAGTGATCACTACCATAGCTGTGTCGGAGAACTCTTTTGCATTTGCCATCATCTCATCTGTGTAAGAATCTGCTGTTGGTTCCGGTAATGTCCAGTCCTGTGCCCACATTCCAACTTCTGGTCTGTCTGCACGGTATGCTGTGTAAAAATCAGAAAGTTCTGTGTTCAGGTTGAAGCCTGCATCCTCTAATCCCTGAAGTAAAGATACGGTAGGATATGCATCGGATAATGCTCCTGAGCCTGTACCACCGTAACAAGGGTTGGTAGAAGCCCATCCAAATACGTTTAAGTTGCTGTCTGCTGCAAGTGGAAGTGTACCTTCATTTTTTAATAAAACGATACCTTCCTCTGCAATCTCCTGTACAAGCGCGGTTGCCTCGTCAGAAGTCTCATCTGTGATTGTTCCGTTACCCATTGCAAGTGAGATCATACTTGACATTGGAATGAAACAAATTAAATTAACAATTACTACAACTGCAAGTAAGAATGCAATCCATGCTTCCTTGCGAACCAGTTTTTTCACTGGTTTTTTCAGTTTCATACATGCAACAGTTACAACGATTGCAAGTGCTAAAACAACACCTAAAGCAATGAGGTAAGGTTTGCATGAATTCAGGACGTTAATCACGTCATCCATGTTAATCGCTAACATCTCTAAATCCTCCCAAGATTTATTTTGTCCGTTCCGGACTTTGTAGTTATAATCTATCATAAAGTACTTTTCTTATGGAAAAATTGCATAATCTGCATTTTTTTTGCATAAACGGTATTGCGCATTGTGAGTTTCAGACAAAAATAACGCTATGTTTTCATGCACAATGCACAAACCATAGCGTTATAAATCAAAAAATGCGAATGTTTAACCGTCCGTATTCTATTTGACACAGTTATCCGTTCTGCACTTCGTCAGATGCAGTTTTTTTCATCGGAATCAAAATCTTCAGATCAAACCAGTTTTCTTTTGTGTCAATACTGACTGCGCCGTCGTATTTATTTACCGTATAGCGGATACTCTTGATTCCGTAACCGTGAAATTCTTTTTCCTTCTTGGTTGTCAGGAAACGCCCTTCTTTCACTTTCAAACTTCCTTCGTAGTAATTTTCAAAACGTAAGATCAAAAAATTCTTCTGCTGGGACACAGTCACATGGATCAGCCGCTTTTCCTTGTCTGCGATCTTGAGTTCACACTCGATCGCGTTGTCGAGCGCATTTCCGAAAATACTGCAGATATCCATGATATCCATAAAATCCAGCAGCGTTCCATCTGCCACGCAGGTAAACGTGATCCCATGCTTTGCGCAGTATAAACTCTTGCTTGTCAGCACTGTATCGAGCACTTTATTTCCGGTCTTGTTCTGTGCTTCGTACTGCCTGATCTCATCTTCCATGTGATTTAAAAACTCATTTCTTTTTTCCGGGTCAGTCTCGCTCCGGAGTACAGCGATCTGATGTTTTAAGTCGTGATATTTATAATTGATGAGATCGATACTCTCACGTGACTGCTTGTACTGCACATACTGATTCTGTAAAACATTCTGCACTGCTTCTAACTCCCTGCGCACACGGAGTTCGCCGCACTGGATCAGGTGCGCATACAAAACCGCAATTCCACCGAGATCAACGATCGTGCGGACCTGACCGATTTCAAGCGCATATCCATTTGCGAACGTGTCCGCATTGGAAACAAAACTCAGATTGCTAACCGCAAACACTGCGATGACGATCACTGCTGCGGAAAAATATTCTTTAAAGCTGATGTTCAGCTTTCCATCTTTTGGAAGATGCTGCTGCAATAATTTCCACAATAAAAAGAATACTGCACCATAAACCGCCGCAAGCATGATACTCTTTGTCGCCTTGCCCGGCAGCTCATTTGTCCAGACAGTACATACAATCTGCCATTCCAAAGATGCCATAAATTCCGCTACAACAAATGCGATCATGCCAAAATATCCGGCATCCTGAAAATTCACGTCACAGCAGAAATAAATGAACCCGACCATCAGAGATACTGCGGCGATCATACACGGAATCCAGAAATAGATCGGCACATTTCCGGTTGCCACCAGAAAAACAGACTGCAGCACAAGCATTCCTGCCATGATAAGCCCACTCTTCCACCATTCAAATCTTTTTTTCAGCGATACAATAAAAAGCATACACGCCATCCACTCCGCAGCTGCCGTATAAATCCGCGGAATATCCGGCATTAAATGTCCCATCATTTTACAACCTCTCCCCAGTAATTCGTCAGTGCTTCCATAAACTCTTTCTTGCGCGAGCGGCTTAACAAAAGCGGCTCTCCTTTTACAACCGCGCACCCGTCCTGAATGCCGTCCACATGCTGCAGATTGATCAGATACCCTTTATTTCCACGGCAGAAATTAAGCCCCTGCAATTTTTCCTCGACTTCCTTCATCGTTCCCGCCGATTCATAATCGCCCAGAATCGTATGCAGAACCAGATTATGCCCCTGGCTTTCAATATAATAAATATTAGCAATATTAATCCGAACAGCGCCGCCCTTGATATTCACAGTGATGACTTTCTGTTCACGTTTCTTCATACGGCTGATCGCGCGGTTTAACCTCTGCGAAAATGCGAAGTATGACACTGGTTTCAGCACATAGTCAAGCGCATCCACTGCATAGCCGCGGATCGCATACTGCGCCATATTTGTAATGAAAATGATGACAACCTCCGTGTCTGCTTTTCGGATTTCCTCCGCGGCAGACATACCATCCATGAACTTCATTTCCACATCCATCAGAATAATATCAAATTGTGACTTGTACTTATGTACGATCTGGTCACCGTCTGAATAAACGGTAATATTGAATACTTCTCCATTCTCTTTCTGATACTGCTGCAAAAACTCCTGCAGCTGCTTTGCGTACATAGCTTCATCTTCAACGATTGCAATATTGATCATCTGTGCTATCCCTTCTATATCAAACACATTTCATGCCCACTCATACATGCAATAATTTTATCACACAAAAAAAGAAAATACATCTGCTTTTTCGTTGACGCAAAATATTTTCCGTAGTAAAATTGTTTCATTATACTTTTTTGGAAAGAGAGAGATAAAATGAGTATTTTCAAGAAAAAACTGACAGTGAACGAAGCAATCAACAAGGCTCACACTTCTGAAAACGCCATGTTGATCGACTGTCGTACAAAGGATGAATTTAACCATGGTCATGTCGCCGGTGCGGTCAATGTCCCATTGGACAAAATCACGGAAGACCGAATCTTAAGAAGATTCCCGGATAAGGAAACTTCTCTCTATATCATCGGCAGCTATAATTTCCGACCGGGAAAAGCGGTCAAAGCCTTTAAGAAACTAGGCTATAAAAATGCGATCTCCGGCGGAAATATGGAAGAGCATTATGGAATGTTAAAAAAATAAGTTCCTTACTATCGCAAGTGCATTTACATGGAAATCCATCCAAATGCATTTGCGACAGAGCTTAATAAAATGATTCCAGCAAAAATCGGACACAGATACTGTATCATAAACAGAAAGACTTTTCTTCTTTTGAATGTGCCGCCACCGTATGTCACTTCTTCTTCGATTCTCTTTACCCCGACAACCCTTGAAACAAAAAGACAGGTAGCAATTGCCGCAATCGGCATCATGACAGAATTCGTCAGGAAATCAAAGAAATCCAAAAACTGCATGCCAATGATCTTCACATTTGCCAGAGGTCCGTATCCGAGCGAAGACAGACTTCCCAGTGCGATCATGATCACGCCACAGAGCACCGTAGATTTTTTCCGGCTCCACCCAAGTTCATCTTCAAACGTGGATACCGCACTTTCTGTCAGTGCGATTGAACTCGTAAGTGCTGCAAAAAGTACAAGCAAGAAGAACATTACTCCCGCAAAAGTTCCAAATCCCATACTTGCAAAAACTTTTGGGATTGTAATAAACATCAATGCCGGTCCAGCCTGTAAGGTGTCCGGATCTCCGCCAGAGAACGCAAACACCGCCGGAATGATCATTAGTCCAGCCATAATTGCAATTGCTGTATCAAAAATCTCAACATTCTTTGTAGACTCTTCAATGGAAGTTTCTTTTTTCATATAAGAACCAAATGTAATGAGAATACCCATCGCAATCGACAGCGAATAAAACATCTGCCCCATGGCTGTCACAACGGTCATCCATGAAAAGTTGCTGATATTTGGCACAAGAAAATATTTCACACCAGCCAAAGCCCCTGGTCTTGTCACTGAATAAATTGCAATGATGACAGACAACACAACAAGTATCGGCATCATGAATTTGGAGACACGCTCAATTCCATTGCGCACGCCCGCATAGATAATCGCCAATGTGATCACGGAAAAGATCACAAAGCATATTTCCGTGGAAAATCCATCTGAGATGAATGCAGAAAAATAACCATCTTCTGCAACTGTCTGCGCATTTCCACTGACATACTCAACCAGATATTTTAAAACCCATCCGCCGATCACAGAATAATATGGCACGATCAGAACCGGAATGATCGCGTTGATCCAGCCTCCCAGACAAGACAAATGTGATTTTCCAAAGGAAGCAAATGCTCCTACCGGACTTTTTTTCGTCATGCGTCCTAACGATGTCTCAGCCATGATCATCGTATAGCCAAAGGTCAATGCCAGAATGATATAGATAAGCAGGAAAATACCTCCGCCGTATTTGGCTGCCAGATATGGAAACCGCCAGATATTCCCCAATCCCACAGACGCTCCGGCTGCTGACAGTACAAAACCGATTTTTCCTGAAAAAGAACTTCTTTTTGTCGTTTGGTTTTTCATAATTTTCTCCCCTGATTTCTATTTTGAAACATACTCAGAATATCATAGGGAGTAGTGAATTACAATATTGTGATAATCTTTTTTATCCAAGCAGAGACGTATAAATTTCGCGATCCAAATCCTTGAACACATTAAAAGGTGCACCGCCAGAGTAAATCTACTTGAAATCTGCATAAATTGTCCTCTTTTTCCATCTTACTTCAAATAATCTACCAGTTCTTCACAACGCTCCATGGTAAGTTCTGCCATCTTAAGACTGCTGTCCATCTGTGCCGAAGATCCATCGTTTTGATCCAGGATTTCGTTGCCTGCTGCTTCTTTGTCTGCAATCCATTTTCTCTGCTCAGTGAGAATCTCATTGAACTTTTCCTCACTTGTATTGTATTTTACAAGATTCCAGATTTCATTTAAGCAGGAATCGCTGATATCATACATCTGCATAGCGTAGTCGTCCATTCGGGACTGTAGAGTTGCTTTTTTAAGCTCCTCCTCCGCTGCATCATAGGATGCTTGATAAGTATTTAATGTACTCTGCGCTTCCTCATATGGTGTCTGTCTTTCGTAGGAATAAATTCCATACCCCATTTCTTCATTTACAATAATTGGAATCGTCAACGTATCCTGCGTTCCTTCCTCGCTATCGTCATTTGCCCACCGTACCCAGAAATATACATCTTCTGACAGATCTCTCACCGGTGCCCCCGGAAGATACACTTTAAAGGTGTCCGTTCCTTCCAGACCATAAACATCTGTATAAATATACTTCACTCTATCTGCAATTTCTTCTTTTCCCGGAGTCTCATCATAGGTAAGATTCCCCATTTTCATCTGGTAAGTATAATCATTGATTTTGGTCAGGTCAGTAAATTTTCCTGAAAAGCTGCAGAGATACATCGTTCCATTCTCATAGTCATCCCCGGTGTCTCCCATATCAGAATCATGGTAAGATCCCTTGAAAGAGCCATCTTTTTCAATTTCAAAATCGGTAGACCATCCACCTGCACCACTGCAAAATTCGAATGAATATTTTGCAAGATCCGCGAATGTCAGATCACCACTTTGGTTTTCGCTTGCATTTTCTGCACTGTCGCTGCTGCCTTCCGTATCATCGCTTCCGTGATTTTCCTCTATGTCACCCTGAATAGTGTCAGATGTTCCCTGACTGTCCTGATTCTGATTCTGCGCTTCCTGATCTGCCGTATTTTTTGACGCATCCGGTGTCTTGGAACCTCCACACGCAGCTAATGATGCAAGCAACAGTCCTGTTATTGTAAGTATTATAAATTTCTTTTTCATAATTCCGTCCCTTTTCTTTCGTCGTTTTCCAGATAGTCCGGCTATTTACAATACATTTTACAATATTTTATACAGTTCCGTTCTTAATTTATTCTTAATCTTAATATTGACTTTATAATATTGATATAACAGTACGGTGCTCTCTCATGTCTTTTCTCTCCTATTTGTCGGATACTCCACAAGCGCTTCCGCATGCTGCCGGTTGGTGTCTCTGCTTTCTTGTTCCATCCAAGTAAATTTGAAAGTGCCATTTATGTTCCTCCTTGTTTTGCGGAGCAAAATGCTATTTTACAAAGCAAAATTTATTCTCTAATAAAGACGGGCGGATTCGGGACTTTAACTCGTTAGAAACGTGCGCCGCTAGGCGCACACCGAAAAACCGTAGCCGTTTACAACCACACAACAGCTACGGTTTTTCTTAAAATATCATCCATTCTATATCGCAGATTTTCACATTTCACTAAATTTTTAAATATAATCCGACACATACGGAATCTCATGCAGCAACACATCATCAAGCCTGCCTACGGCTTCCGCCGTTCCCTCTATTTTCCCCATATTCCAGAGATACTCTGCCGTCTTATATCCCATGAGCAGGGTTGTCAGCGTTCCTATGGACATTTTCAGATGATACTTCGGCGTTTCCCCGGAAATACTGCTCTTTCCGTCCCGGAATGCAATCGTAAATATCCCATTATTCCACGGAAGCAGTTCATCGCTCACCTCAAACGCAAACACGCCTCCCGGTCCATCCGGATCCGATTTATATTGCGGAATAAACTGCGCAATATCTATAATTCTTCCCATTGCGTAAGGACGGATAGTCTCTTTGATATCGCTGTCGTCAAGTTCAAACGCAATCGGTTCACTATAATAATTGTTTCCGCGCACTTCATCGATCATGGAATCATGTTTGTGGATGTACTCCCACAACCCAAGCTGTGCTTCCCTGTTCAGTTAGATCATTTCTTTAATATGTATAATATCCGAGCTGATGAGATACACCATGTACCCGGTCGGCACATCTTTCGCTGTATAGTAAATTGCAACTACCGTGTCATCCTCATCCCAGCGGAAATATTCTTCCCACGCAAGCTTGTTGCGGTACAGACAGCCGTGCGTCTTTGCGGCAAACATACCGTGCAGTTCCTTGAAATCAATATCATCCCACACCACACGCCTGACATACCCAGGCTCGCTGATCTTCTGCGGCACCTGCGTGTCCTTAATGACATAAGTCATTTTATTGGAAATAATCTCCCAGCCAAGTCTGCGGTAAAGCGGAATGGAATACGGATATAAAAGTGCAAAGGACTTATTGCTCTCCTTCATACGTGTGAGACTCTTTTTCATCAGCTTTTTCATGATTCCATTGCCGGTATATTCCGGGTAAGTGCACACACTTGTGACAAATCCCACCTGATAGCGCTCCCCGTAAATATTCATATCCAGCGGATACACCGCAAACTGTGAAACAAGCTCCTCTCTGTTAAAGCAGCCCAGCACATCCGCTCTTTCCAAAACCGGAAACTTCGACTGCTTGATCTCGTCGTCTTTCCATCCTGTCTCTGCAAGCTCCTGCTCTGTCACCTGAAAAGAATAACGAAGCAGTGCATTGTACTGTTCCGCATCTTCTTTTGTTAAAACTCTTATTGAAAAATCATTCTCATTTCTGCTCATGATCTGACCTCTTTTGTCTTTGTTTTCCGGGTTTATTTTAGCACAAAGTTTTTCTAAATTCCATATTGAGGCGAAATGGTTAAATATACGATTCTTATTTATTTTAAGTTTCCTATCGCATAATTTCGTTGCGACACACAGCATTCCGACGTATAATAAAAGTGTTTATATTTGTAATAATACAGAATAAATCTCATTAAAAGACTATCATAGGAATCTGCTTCTTGTCGGAATTAATTATGATGTAAAGACGAAGGAACACGAATGTATCATTGAACAATTCACAAAATAAAACAAAAAAACAGTGGAACAATTATTTTTTAACTGTTCCACTGTTTTTCGTATGAAACATCCATTCAGATATTATTATTTTCCTTAATCCAACAGATTATTTAACGCATCCAGTCCATCTACACTGATGGCAGCCTCATTTTCCTGCTGGATCTGTAAATATACTTCTTTTCGATAAATTGGTACATCTTTTGGAGCAGAAATACCGATTTTGATCTGATCGCCGCGAATCTCCAATACTGTGATTTCAATATTATTATTGATCACCAAAGCTTCGCCTTTTTTTCTTGTCAATGCCAGCATTTCTATTCACCTGCCTTTTCTTTTCTACTTTTCAGCAGGTCATAAATTTTAAAACGTACCGGAAGATCATCTTCCACGATAATCTGTGCCCCTTTATTGTTAGACATATTGATAATGATTGGAGCTTTCAGGTTAATCGACATATCCTGAATATCCTTTGGGACTCTGACGGTTGTAAGTACAAAGGTATCTTCCTGTTTCATATCTCCCAACGGCTTCAACAATTCCTCACTGACAGATGGATTATAGTCCTCCTTGATCGTCACCGGATTGATGACCGGAAACGCAGTCTGTGGATCGTCCATAGACTGAAGCCACATAATATGTGATTTACTGCCTTTCTCCTCATCAAAAATCAAGGTAAACTTCTGCATATCCGGAAAGCCGATCATTCCACTCTCCAAAGTGATGATCTTATCCTCCTGAATATCAATTTCGCCAAACATTCTTGTTTTTGCTTTCATTTTCTGACCTCCTGGTTCTCAAACGACTGGTCTCCGACCATCTTATCGCACACTTTCCACAGCATGCCTTAAATGTAATTTAACAATGTTGTCTGATTCAGCATTCCTGCCGCCTGTAAAGATGCCTGATAAGCAGTGTAAGCTGCTGTATAATCAATAATGATATCGGAAAGTTCACGATCCTCATTATTTGATTTTAATGTTTTTACGGTCAGCTGCTGGTTTGACATACGCGTCTCTGTCAGTTCCAGACGATCGCCCTTGCTTCCTACAGTTGTAATGGCAAGGTTTACATCCGAAAGATATTCATCAAAATTACCGATATAGCTGTCATACAATTTCTGCAGATTATCATTTGCATAATCTGCTTCCTTCTGTGCTGCCTCTAAGCCCAACAATGTTACAAACGTAACTTTGTTTTCTTCGGCATCGCTGCCAACTGGCTTACCCAACACATCAGTGGTACTGGTAACATCCAGAATATCATCCACAATCTGAAATGCCAGACCCAAATAGCTGCC
>OIZP01000445.1_pt1 | contig 26235 bp, 22 predicted proteins | sample 1588531 | NCBI WGS metagenome assembly OIZP01 (sample SAMN03283283) | human gut metagenome | biome: human-associated habitat; material: feces | host: Homo sapiens | place: Peru | collected 2012
CCCTCGAGCGCACCAAAATCCCACGAAGAATCGTAAGATTCCTCGTGGGATTTTCTTTTTATACGCCATTTGCACGGTTTTTGCACGGTTTTTGCACGGTCCGCATTTTTCGTATCAGATGGAGTAAGTCTGTGAATTACTCTGCAATTCGTGCTATTTTTTGCAATTCAGGTCAACAGAGCAAGGCGAAGCTGCGCTTTTACAGAGGGGTCTGCGTCCTTCAGAAGCTCCAGCAGAGCCGACACGGAGATGGTCGGTTCTGCTTCAACCGAGGCAGCCTGCACAGGTACTGTTCCCGGCTTGTAGAAGCCTTCCTCGAACTTTTTACCCAGCTTTTTACGGGAATCCTGCTGGATGTGTGCATAGGTGTTGACCAGAAGATTAGCGCTGGCATGGCCCGTTGTGCCCTGTACCGCTTTCACATCGCCGCCGGAGATCATCAGCTGGTAGGTGGCACTGGAATGCCGCAGACCGTGAAAGACGATGCGGGTGAATTCCGGGTGTTCGTCCTGCCACTTGATGAACTTCTTGCGGATGAGGATCGGTTCTACCGCCAGACCGTTGGGCAGGCGCAGCAGCATCCCACTGTTGCGGTAGCGTTCCGGGTCAACAGCTTCATCCATTTCCAAACGCTTCAACCAGTGTTTCAGTTCTTCTTTCAACACTGCTATCATGAAGATGGTTCGGTTGGAAGATGCTGTTTTAGTCTTTTTGAGCACCAGCGTTGTGGTGCTGCCCTCGCGCTTATCTTCAAATTCCTGCAAGATGCAGTCCTTGCCCGTTTTTGCCAGCGATGCCTTTTGAACACGCTGCATACACTTGTTGATGCGGAACGTGCCTGTGCCGTCTGCTCCCTCAAAATCAAGGTCTTCCGGGGTCAGGCCAGCGACTTCGCCCTCTCGCAGTGCACCCACCAGCGTGAGGTGGACTGCCAGATGCAGGATGGGGTCCTCCATGCTGGCAAGTGCGGCCCACATCTCGTCCGCATCCCAGATGGCACGCTCCTGAATCGATTTTTTAGGGCTGTCCACCGGAACAGGGCTTTTGATGAGGATGCCCCACTCCACCGCGTATTGGAACGCTGTCCGCAGCAGGCGGTGCACCTCATGGATGGTCGTGCCGGAGAGAAACCGCTGCTTCTGCTTTTCCGAAAGAACCTGCTTTTTGCCCTCAAGATACTGGCCACAGGGCGTTTTGCCAAGAGTGACATACAGATCCTCCAGATGGTAGGGCTTGAGCTTTTGCATCTGCATATCGCCGATGTACGGAATAATGAGGTTCTGGACCGTTCCCAGATTGGATTGATAGGTGCAGGGTGCCCATTTGTGCTTGTTGCACTGCTTGGGAAGCCACTCCATCAAAAACTCTTTGACGGTGATGGTGGACGGAATCAGAAAAGTTCCGTTTGCAAGTTCGTGTTCGATCTGTTTTTTGCGGTTTGTTGCCTCCTCTTTCGTGGAAAAACTTTCCCATTTGTTGCAGTTTTTGCCCTGCTCGTCTTGGTAAGTATAGCGGACACCATAGGAGCTGCCGCGTTTCGTAATATATGCCATACGTTATCTCCTTTTTCAAGCTGCCCGGAGCCACGCATCGAAACTGTCTTTCGGGACGCGGATGCTTCCGCCGACCCGAAGAACACGAAATTCGGTAGTGCTGTTGCACAGATTGTAGGCAGAACGCAGGCTGATGGACAGCATCTGCGCAATTTCCTCCACCGTGTACACCAGTGTTGTGGCTTTCAGGCTGTCAGTCGGAGACTTGACGGCATTGGTTTGAGTGACCACTTCCATTGTATCGTTATTCGGAATGGTCTGCAAGATATTTTTCGTATAATTCAAAGATTTCACAGTTTCGGTCATTGCTGTCCTCCTTTTGTTAGGTGCATATTCATTTCGTGAATCAGCCGATCAACGATTTCATGGATTCCAACTTTTTCTGTGCGTTTTCTTTGCGAAAACTTGCCCCGATGCAGGATACAGGAACACACATTTCCAGAATGCGGTCATAAATACGGGCGTGAGCGGTATCCTGTGGGTGGCGTATCTCATCCAGCGTCAGGTTGGTGGTGACGATCAACGGTTTTTGGCTGCGGTATCTGCTGTCCACGATGTTGTAGACCTGTTCCAGCGCATACTCTGTACCACGTTCCATCCCGAAATCGTCAATGATGAGCAGTGGATAGCGGCAAAGCCTGTCTACAACTGCATTCCGCCCGGAAAAACTGCTGTTCAGCTCATTCATGATGCGGGCAAAGTTCGTCATACGCACAGGCACTTCCTGTTCCATTAGAGCGTTTGCGATGCACCCGGCAAGGAAACTCTTGCCGGTGCCCACACTGCCCCAGAGGAGCAGGCCTAGGTTCTCTGCACGCATGGTCTGCCATTGTTCCACATAGCGGTGTGCGTAATGCATTTGAGGGGCACGGCCATCGTCGTTTTCAAAGTTCCACTCGAGCATTGCCGTATCCGAGAAGCCCTCTGCTTTCAACCGTCGGACAAGATCACTGTGCTTTTGCTGACGAATAGCAACTTCCTGTTGCTCCCGCTCCATCTTACGGCACCGGCAATCTACGGGATGCCTGTTCTTTCCCATCAGGACAAGGTTCTTTGCAAAGAACGCTTCTTTTGGGGTATGACACTTTCCACAATGAAGCAGACCATCTTTGCCATAATAGTCCCCGTTCGATTTGGAAACTGCGGGAATGACCGGTTCTAAAACGGTCTTGCCGGTTGTCATAAGCTTTCTCCTTCCCGAAATTCATACAGTGGAATATTTCTTTGTTCTATAGGGTGGTTAAAACTCAGGTTGTTCTTATTCAGGTAGTTAGGTGTGCATTTTTGCACAATCATATTGGTCATTTTTGCATGGTCGGGTGAGTCAGAAATGCGCAGAGTGACAGAGCGGTTTTGCGCTGTATGCGGAATCTTGAGAAAAATCCGGCTGGGTTTTGAAAAACCGCTGCGGGTTCGCTCAATAAGGCCAGCATCCGTTAGTTCTGTAAGAGAACGTGTTACACTGGAAAAGCTGCATCCAAGAGCTTGTGCAAGCTTTGGAATCGGATAAATCACATAAATCCGGTCTTGTTCATCGGTCCAGTTATTTTTTCGGGAAAGTGTTGCCCGGTCGAGCAAGAGTGCGTACAGTAGCTTCGCGGTATGGCTTAATTTGATGTCCAGCAAAAATTTTGGAAATGGCAGATACCGGGGAAGCGGAGTACTAACGGTTAAATTGTCGAACAAGCCAATCACTCTCCCTGTCGCTGCGATTCCAGCATTTTCTGGCGCTTCGTGCGGATAACGTCCAGATAGCGCTGCAGATTGTCGGCACATTTTTCAATTCGCTTCCAGTTTTCCGAAGTCGTCAGGAGATCCGGATACTCTCGAAACGTGAGCTCCCAATTTTCAATAAAATTGTCATAGGCACCTTCAATCGTAGCGATGTGGATGGAATGATCCGCAGGTGCTTCCCGATAATAGCGGGTATCAACAGATTTTTTCAGGGCTTTTTGATCGCTTTCGGTCAGTGCCCTTTTGTGCCCTTGTACTTTTTTGGAAATGCCGATCAGAAATCGATTTCCGTCGTCATTAAAAGTTTCGCCTTTCGCGGAAGGGCTTTTTGTAGAGGAAGCAAGCTGCTTATCCCGTTTACTTTTCGGTTTGCGAAGTTCTGCCACAATCTCTGGCCGCTGTTCCTTCGGAGCCTTAGCGATGGCACAGATCTCACGGTCGGCGGCCTTGATCTGACCATTTAGAATTTCCTCCCGGGCACCAGGTGCCGCTTCATCGGCAGCCTCCACGCCATTCATGTACTTTTCAGCCCGCTGCACATAACCTTCGCTGGTGCCGGTCTCTTTTGCAATCCTCTGCCGGGTAACATGGCTGCCGGATTTATTTTGGCAGGGATCATTTTGATCCGTGGCATCTTTCTTAGTAGATGTGTACTGATTGCCGCGTTTTTGCGAGATCTGCTTTTCCGCTTCGTATCGCTTTCCGATCAGATACTTTCTGCGCTCGGGTGTCAGGTTGCGCCGCCCAAGCTGATGATTGCAGATCCAGATCAGAGCCTCCTGACGGCTGGAAAACTCCATTTCTTTGATCTCATATTCGATAAACGAATGCTTCCGCAGGATGTTGTAGCGGTTATGCCCGTCCAGAATGGTTTTGTTCCACACAATGATCGGGTCTGTGAGCTTTCTGTCTCGAATCATGTTCATTTCAAGCTGCTGGAGCTCCTCAAAACTCAGCGGCAAAATTTGAGCGGAAAACTCGGGGTCTATTTTGAGATTGCTTAGTTTCAGCATATTGTTCGCCTCCTTTGACAACAGTGTAGCGATTTCTGTGGCAAAAGTTTATGGACTCGTAGTCCAAGTTACCCACCCTTTTAGTCCATGTGTTGTATACAATGAAGCAAAAATAAAAATCCGATCTGATTCTACGATGCTATAGTGTCATGTGGGTCAGATCAGGGAAACGGTGAAATTTGATAAGTCCAAAATGATGTTATTTTAAATTATGACAAATGAATTTGTAAAAAGCACTTGACATTGATAATCAAAGCAGAGTATACTTAGCCCAATGACAGAGTGAAATCCGCTCTGGCTTTCTTTTTCAAAAGCTTTTGTTCTTTATTGCACGTGACAACTGAGGTATGAAATGAATCTTGGAGAAATTGCAGATATCCGTAGCGGACTTGTCCTTTCTCGAAAACAGGCAAGAGCTGACTCCCCGCAGGCGATACGATACCACCAACTTAGTCTACGAGCGGTAAAAGCGGAAGGTGAGATTGATCCTGCTGAATTGGAGCCGTATTTTGCGAAAGAACCATTGTCCATGGACTATCTGACGCAACCAAATGACATTGTAGTGCGCTTGACTGCCCCCTACACAGCAGTTTTGATTGACGACACCACACGCAACTTGGTGATCACATCGAATTTTGTGGTAATTCGCATTCGGGGAACAGAGCTTATGCCGGGATATCTTTATTGGTATCTGAACACGCCGAAAGCAAAAAGGCAGATCTATCAAAATACCACAAAAAGTATGATCAGTTCCGTAAACGCAAGATATTTTTGCCGCTTGGAGCTTCAGCTGCCCTCGCCGGAAATACAACGCCAGATGGAAGAGCTTCGCTTGCTGGCACAGCAGGAACTACAACTTCTGCGTAAGTTGGAAGTTGAAAAGCGAAGCTGCTATGAGGCGATGCTGGAACAAATGAATCACGCACAGAGGAAAGGATAACGACTATGACGACAAAATCGGAAATCGAACGCGTTCTTTGGAACGCCTGCGACAGCTTTCGCGGTAAAATTGACAGTTCCCGTTATAAGGACTACATTCTTTCCATGCTGTTCGTAAAATATCTGAGCGACGTTTCGGAGGAAAAGCGAGAGCAATACCGGGAGCAATACGACGGTGATGAACGCCGTGTAGAGCGTGCCATGAGCCGGGAGCGTTTTAAGCTGGATGATACATCTACGTTTGGGTACCTTTATAAAAATCGCCATGATTCCGAAATCGGGCTGAAGATCAACACGGCACTGGCTTCTATTGAAGATCATAACAGCAGCAAGCTTCGGAACGTGTTTCGCTCCATCGATTTTAACTCCAATGTGGACTTTGGTACAGACATCAAGGCAAAAAATGCGACCCTCTGCAACCTGCTGGAAGACTTCCACGGACTTGACCTGCGTTCTTCTGCGCTGGATGGTTCTGACATCATCGGTGACGCCTACGAATATATGATTGGCAACTTCGCTTCGGATGCCGGCAAGAAGGGCGGCGAGTTCTTTACTCCGAGCAAGGTCTCTGAGCTGGCAGCGGCATTGGTGGATCCGCAGGAAAATGACCGTATCTATGATCCGACCTGCGGCAGCGGTGGACTCCTGCTCAAGGCATGCAAGCGCGTGCCGGACGGAAAAGTGGCAGTTTATGGTCAGGAACTGAACGCGCAGACATGGGCTTTGTGCAAGATGAATATGTTCCTGCACGAGGTAGACGATGCCCGCATCTGGCAGGGCGATACCCTGAGCAACCCGCAGAATATCGAAAACGATAATCTGATGTTGTTCCAGTGCATTGTGGCAAACCCGCCATTCAGTTTGGACAAATGGGACAGCGGCTTCCTTTCCAATGCGGTTCTGGATGCCAAGGGAAAAAAACCGGAGAAGATGAACGCTTCTCTGGACCCATGGGGGCGCTTTGATTGGGGCGTTCCGCCGTCTTCCAAGGGTGATTATGCTTTTGTTCTGCACATGCTCAACAGTCTTGACCGCAGCCATGGCCGAATGGCCGTCGTGCTGCCCCACGGCGTACTGTTCCGCGGTGCGAGCGAGGGTAAAATTCGCCGCCAGATCGTTGAACACAACCTTCTGGATGCCGTGATCGGTCTGCCTGCCAACCTGTTTTACGGCACGGGCATTCCAGCCTGCATTCTGATGTTCCGCAAGGATCGCATTAGCCGAGGTGTCGATAATGTTCTGTTCATCGACGCTTCTGCAGAGGGCAACTTCGAGAAAGGCAAAAACCAGAACCTTCTGCGGGATACGGACATCCAGAAAATTGTGGATGCCTATAAAAAGCGTGAAACCGTGCCGAAATACAGCTATCGTGCAACGCTGGATGAAATTCGGGAGAACGACTACAATCTGAACATTCCCCGCTATGTGGATACTTTTGAAGAGGAAGCGCCGGTAGATATTCAGGCGGTGAAGAAAAATATTGCGGACATCGAGGCTGAACTGGCACAGGTACAGGAGCAGATGAAAAAGTATTTGGATGAATTGGGATTATAAATAACCGAGGTGTAAATATGAGCTATACCGTAAACACTGCATTCGATAAATTCATGAAAGAAGTTGTAAATTTGGATCCCACTATTGTTTCAGAAGCCAGAAGCAGTCGTGATAACCTACTTGAAAACATCAAGGAATTTGATGAAAAAAACGGATTCTTTAAGTTGTACTCTGAAAAGGATGTACATTTTGGCTCTTTTTCAAGAAAAACGAAATGCAGAGAACTGGATGATATTGATTTGATGGTTTGTATTTCTGCAGAGGGAGCAACCTATAATCAATTTAACTCTTGGAATGACATTAAAATCATGGCAAGTAGTACAAGCGTTGCACAAAAAGATTGTACTAGAGATGACGGAACTCTTAACAGCACTCAAGTTGCTAACAAATTCAAAAATGATCTTAAAAATATTCGTGAATATGCCAGATCTGATGTTCGAAGAAATGGTGAGGCAGTCGTCCTTAATTTGCGTTCTAAAGTTTGGTCATTTGATGTTGTTCCGTGCTTTTATACTGCAAAAGAGAACAATGGACGTCAATATTATTTAATTCCTAATGGAAAAGGAAACTGGAAAAAGACTGATCCAACATGGGACAAAGAAAGAGTAACAGCAGTAAACCAAGGGAAAGATGGACGCCTTCTTGAATTGGTACGTCTCTGCAAAAAATGGAATCAAGTCAAGCTAAACCATTTAATCCCATCTTACTTGCTGGAAACGCTTGTTGTGAACTTTGCCGAATCGCAATATGAATTAAATCGATGGATTGATTACCGTTTTGCCGATGTATTAAGTTACATAAGCTATCATGTGTATAATAATGTGGCCGATATGAAAGAGATTCAGGGAAACATAAATATGCTGGAATTTAATGATAAAATAAAAATCAGCGAGAAAGCAAGTGCCGATTATAGTAAGGCTACTGAAGCCAAGAAAGCAGAAACTTTAGGCAACCCAAACCAGGCACTTTTATTGTGGCGAGATATATTAGGAGAGGAGTTTCCAACAAATGGATAAATCAATTTACCGTCTTCAAAATCAAAGAGAGATATTAGAATGCCTTGCAGCGCAGAGGAAAAAATATTCGGCTGCAAAACTATATGGATCTTTAAAAAATAGTTTACTTGTCCTATTTGCAATTCTTGCAATAGTTGCATCATGGTTAGACAGTGAACTTCTAACGGCAATTTCAACTATTGCAACGGTTGTCCTTTTGATCGCCAACAAGTGGCTGGATTCAAAAATCGATTCCTTAAAGAAAAAAGGTGCAGCACTGCAGCAGTATATCGATGCAACATTATATTCTGATGTTTTAAATACTGATATTTCCAAATGGGGAAAGTTGCCGTCACAATATGAACGAGCAGAATGGGTTGGAGAAGCGGACACAGAGAATTTAAAGCCTTTTGAGAACTGGTACAGTGATTATAGTAACATTCCGGCTAAAGTTCAGGTCTTTAACAGTCAAAGAGAAAACATAACTTGGGATATGAACTTAAAAAAATCGTACCAAAGATTTCAAGTGGTATTGATAGTAATAGTATGTATTATTATGCTTTCCTCCTTTTTGGTGAAAAACTGGACTTTTGTAAAACTACTTGTAATTATTTCGTGGATTTTACCGCTCATGGAATTTGCGCTCAGCGAATGCCTAACTCTCCACAAAGATATTGTGCGACTAGAAAAAATCGATGAGAGTTGCAATATGGTTGAAAGGAAGATCACTAGTACAAACGACGACTGCACTGCGCAACTTATTGACTTGCAATACAAAATTCGAGAAAATCGAGAAAATGCCTATCTTGTCCCGGATTTTTATTACCATTTGAAGCAATCAAAGCAACAGTCGTCAGCCTCCGTTATTGCAAATCATATCAATAGGATGGACGGACGGTGATATTATGCCTTTTTCAAAAACCAAAAAAATCAGCCAATGGATTACGCTAGTAGAGCGGCCCATAGAACTTGAAGACAACACCTCGTATCAACTTGTCACAGTTCGTCGTGGTTTTGCTGGCGTTGAATCCCGTGGTATTTTTAGAGGAAAAGAAATCAAGGTGAAAAATTATTTTGTAGTCCATGCAGGGGACTTCCTGATTTCTAAACGTCAAATTGCACATGGAGCTTGCGGTATTGTGCCTGAATCGTTAGATGGCGCAGTGGTATCGAATGAGTACAGTGTATTCGTTCCTCAAAAAGAAACAAATATCGAGTTTTTCTTTTTGATAATGCAGCTTCCGTACTACAAACGGTTGTTTTATCTGATGAGCGATGGTGTTCACATAGAAAAGCTGCTGTTCAAAACGAACGATTGGATGAAACGTAGCCTATCATTGCCACTTCTTCCAGAGCAGCAAAAAATCGCTGCCATCCTCTCCACACAGGACAAAGTGATCGAACTGAAAGAAAAGCTTCTCGTTCAAAAACAGCAGCAGAAAAAATATCTGATGCAGCAGTTGTTGACCGGGAAAAAGCGGTTATCTGGATTTAATGAAAAGTGGAAGGTTGAGAAATTCAGCGAGATTTTTGACTTTCTTTCAACAAATACTCTTTCACGAGACAACCTTTTTGAAGGAGTTGGAGCGATTCAAAATATTCATTATGGCGATATTTTGACAAAATTCAACGAAGTGATTGACCTCGATTGTGTTTGCTTGCCTAGTATTAAAGATTCGGCCATTCCAAACAAATGCGCGACTGTGAAGAGTGGAGATATTATAATTGCCGATACTGCGGAAGATTTAACTGTTGGAAAAGTTGTTGAAGTTCAAAACATTGGAGATAGAGTGATTTATTCCGGCCTTCATACGATGCTGTGCAGACCTAAAGAGCAACTGTTTTCCGATGGGTGGCTCGGTTTTTATATGAATTCTGAAGCATATCACAAACAACTGATTCCATATATTGCAGGCGTCAAGGTTATGGCTATATCAAAGAGCAATATTGTTAAAACATATATTGCGATTCCGTCAAAAGCAGAGCAAACGGCCATTGCTGAAATTTTAGGCACCGCCGACCATGAAATCGACCTGCTCCAAAAGTCTATTGAGGCCGAAAAGCAAAAGAAAAAGGCATTGATGCAATTGCTGCTGACCGGGAAAGTGAGCGTGCGAATATGACATTAGAGGAAAAAACATACAAAGAACTATGCAAACAAATTGTTGACCGAACGAATCGTCCCCTTACAGAAATACAAAAAGAAATTATAAAGGCCGCAATTAAGCAGGCAAGGAATCCGATTGAGTTGATGTCGTCCATAGAGGCGCTGTTAATTGTTTGGAGGTGCTAAAATGCAAGGAATTTTAGAATTTGGAAGGTTGCATTTTGATACGATTGTAACAGTGTCAATTACAATATTAGGTTTTATTGTTACTTATTTCATGAATAAAAAGAGTGTGCAGGATGAATTGAAGAAAGACAAGGTGATGCACACTACCGAGCTTATGGAAACGCTTCCGTACGATGTGTGTCAATTTATGAATGAGTTGCTTCACAACAAAAGCAGAACTATCACGAAGCAATCTATAGATGCACATGAAAAAATATTATCTAAAATTATTGCTTATGGCAGTGCCGACGCCGTAAAATTAGCAATTGTTGTTCAGGAATGTGCGTATGAAAAAGAGCGCCAATCGTCACAGGCGGGAGTGGATGATGGAACACGTCCATTGGCTGCATATGCGCTCTTAATTACGCAATTAAAATTTGATCTGACGTCAGAAGTGATTCCTGCAACCTCGTGGTTTCGAATCAAAATCAAAGATTATGAAAAAATACAGAATAAAACCGAAAATGCAATTAACGCACTTGTTGATGAATTGGGATTGAACAGCAAATTTAAAATCTGAAGGAGGTCACCATGAACCTCGACAAATCTATTTACTCCGAAGCTAACATCAGCAAAAAGCCTGCGCTGAAATTGCTGCAGGCCATGGGGTATACATATCTCTCCCCGGAAGAATGTCGTCAGCAGCGCGGGAGCGGCTACCGGGTGCTGTTGCGGGATGTGCTGCGCGGTCAGCTGCGGAAGCTGAACCGCTATACCTACGGCGGTGTGGAAAATGAATTTTCTGCAGTCAACATTGAGCACGCCATGGATGATCTGGAAATACCGCTGACGGACGGCCTTGTGCGCACCAGCGAAAAAATCTATGATGCGCTCATGCTAGGCAAAAGCTATCCGGAAACCGTAGGTGAAGGGCGGCTGCTGAACTTCAACTTGAAGTACATTGACTGGGAAGACCCGACGCAGAACCTTTACCATGTCACGGAAGAATTTGCGGTGGAAAGCGCCGATGGACAGCATGATGCCCGCCCGGACATCGTGCTGTTTGTCAATGGAATTCCGTTTGCGGTGATTGAGTGCAAGGCTCCGGATATTCCGGTGGAACAGGCTATTGAGCAAACCTGCCGTAATCAGCAGCCTCACTATATCCCCCAGCTTTTTGCGTTTGCGCAGATCGTAATGGCGACCAATAAAAACGAGGTGCGCTATGCAACAACGGGAACGCCGAAAAAATTCTGGAGCATCTGGAAAGAGCAAGATGCAGATTTCCTGAACCGAGAAATGGCTCGACTGACCCCGGTTCGGACGCCAACGGTGCAGGATAAAGATATTGTTTCTCTGTTTACACCGGTCCGTTTGTTAGAACTGACAAAGTATTTCGTGCTGTTTGACTACAATGTGAAAAAGATCTGCCGATATCAGCAATATTTTGCGGTAAAGGAAATTCTGCGCACAGTCAAACAGCGTGATGAAAAAGGAAACCGGTGCGGCGGTGTGATCTGGCATACACAGGGCAGCGGAAAAAGTCTGACCATGGTGATGGTGGCAAAATATTTGCTGCTGGAGCTGCAGGCAGACCATCCGCGCGTAGTGATCGTCACCGACCGAAAAGAGCTGGACAAGCAAATCACGGCGACATTCGCGCACACGCGGCTTCGCCCTGCGCGTGCTACCAACGGGCGGCATCTGCTGGGATTGGTTACGGATGAGCGGGTGGACATCGTCACCAGCATCATCAACAAATTCAGCACTGCCGAACGGCTGGACGGTTGCAACAAATCCCGGGACATCTTTGTTCTTGTGGACGAAAGCCACCGCTCCAATTACGGAAAAATGTCACATAAAATGCGGACGGTTTTTCCGAACGCCTGCTATATCGGTTTTACAGGAACGCCCTTGATGAAGAGCGAGAAGAACACCTTGAAAAAGTTTGGCGGACTGATTCACAAGTATACGATTCAGGACGGTGTAGCCGATGGTGCAATCGTTCCACTGATCTATGAAGGCCGCTTTGTGGAACAGAAAGTTGACGAAAAGAACATCGACCTATGGTTTCAGCAAACAACAAAACGTCTGACGGAATCACAGCGGGATGATCTCGCCCGGAAATGGAGCAGCATCCGACGACTGACCTCTACGGATGCACGCATCAAACGGATCGCTTTGGACATCAACGAGGACTTTTGCCGAACCTATAAAAATACCGGCTTCAAGGGAATGGTCGCCACCAATTACAAGCGGGATGCCGTTCGGTATCTGGAATGCTTTGAGCAGTTTGGTGACCTGAACTGCGCTGTCGTGATTTCAGCCCCGGATCTGCGCGAAAGCGTGGATGATGCAGATGAAGGAGCGGACGACAAGGTAGTTGCCTACTGGAATCGGATGATGCAACGCTATGGCAGTGCCGATGATTATGAAGAAGCAGTCAAGGCACAGTATCATGCCGGAGAACTGGATCTTGTGATCGTGTGCAGCAAATGGCTTACCGGCTTTGATGAGCCGCTCTGCCAAGTGCTTTACTTGGACAAAGAACTTAAGGAGCACGGTTTGCTTCAGGCCATTGCACGCACAAACCGCCTGTGCGAGGGAAAAAGCTATGGAATGATCGTGGATTACCGGGGCCTGATCAAAAAATTGGATGAGGCAATGGAACTTTACAGTGGTGCCGGGCTGGAAAACTTTGATGGGCACGATCTGAAAGGCGTTGTGGTGGATGTGCTCTCTGCGATTGGAACGGTACGCAGCGATTATTCTGCACTGATGGAGTTGTTTTCGACTGTTCCCAGTCTGACACTTGCCGGAACCGATGCAGAGGCGGTAGAGGTTTTTTTGGCGGACAGTTCGAAGCGGGAAGAGTTTTACAAACGGCTGTGTAACTTTGGGCGCTCCTTGAATCTTGTTCTGAATTCTGAAAAAGCCTATGAGGCGCTGGCAGTGGAAGATCGGGAAAAATATATCAAAGCATTTGGCTTTTTCTCTGCGGTACGGCGCAGCGTGAAACCTCGTTATGGGGATTCAATCGACAATCGGGAATACGAACCACTGATGCAAAACCTGCTGGACGTACACCTTTCAGTAGAGGGTCTGAAGCGAATCACCGAGCCGGTAGACATTCTGGACAGAGATGCGTTTGAAAAGGAATTAAACGAGTTAGGCTCACTGCGCGCCAAAGCTGATGCGATTCGCACACGGCTCGCAAAGAGTATCAATACGAAGTATCAGGAGAACCCAGCATACTATGAAAATTTTTCCAAGCGCATCAAGGAAGCGTTGGAACTGTATAAAGCCCGAACGATAACGGAGGCGGAATATCTGGCCAAGATGCAGGATATTCTGGAAGATTACCGCACGGGAAAAAGCGCTATCGCATACCCGGACCGCATCCGAGCAAATGTCCATGCACAGGCATTCTATGGTGTGCTGACAGCGATTTTCTCCAATGAAAAATTGTCTGTGGAGCCAGATTTTGCCGCCGAGATGGCACTGGATATTACGACAATCATCGAAAAACATAGCCAGGTAGACTGGACCCACAATCTGACGATCCATGATCGAATCTCGCAGGATATTGATGATCTGTTTTACCGTTATCAAAAAGAAAGGGGCCTGGTACTTTCTTTTGATGTGATTGACATGATTATTGAAAATGTTAAAACAGTTGCGTTGCGGAGGTTTGCATGATACAGATTTGTGCGGTTGAGACGGAGCATGGTTGTATCTGCTATCAGCTAGAACGAAAGAACGTACGCAATATCAATCTTCGGATTCGGACAGATGCCTCTGTTTATGTTTCTGCTCCGAAAGATGTCCCGGAAAGTGTTGTTACACAATTTGTGAAACGACGCAGCCGTTACATTGCTGAGGCACAGCAGCAATTTCGAGAATTCCGACAGTACGCACCGCAGCCCCGGCATTATGTCAGTGGGGAAAGTTTTTCCGTGTTGGGGCGCAGTCTGCGTCTGCGGGTAGAGCAAGGAAAAAAGGACGATATACGTTCCGATGGCGTCTATCTCTATCTTACTGTAAAAGATACAGAAAATCAGGAGCAAAAACAACGTCTTGTTGACCGTTATCTGAATAAGGTGTGCTGCGAAATATTTCAGCAGACAGTGGATCAGCTTTATCCGATATTTCGAAAATACGGTGTGCCATCTCCACGAATCCATATTCGATCGATGGATACTCGCTGGGGATCTTGTCTTCCGCAGAAGGCTATCATTACATTGAACCAGCACTTGCTCGAAATGCCCGTCAGTTGTATTGAATATGTAGTATTGCACGAGTTTTGTCATTTTCTATACCCAAACCACTCGAAGGATTTTTATGCGATCCTGACAACACTCATGCCCGATTGGCAGCAACGTAAAAAACTGTTAGACAAAAATGCGCAGTTTGAATTGTGAACACACAGTATACGAGTGTAAAAGAGCGTTTTTCAAAACGCGTAGCGTGCAGTCAATGGGTATAGCTCAAGGGCTTGGGATTTTCCAACAAGCATTTTGCAGCGCAAAATAGCGGCTGTATATACAGCCGCCCTGCTTGCTATAGTTGTACTGGGAATGGAATGTGCTTATATAATATCGCTTTTTTCTGAGACTCTTCTCATTTTAAATTGTCAAATCATTTTGTGACTGCTATACTAAACTTATCAAAAATCTTGAGAAAAATGACGCTGTGCAGATCGGATAATTCATGCTGGAAGCGAATTATGCCAAGCGTACAGTATTAGGTTAGCACACAGGTTCTGTTGAACAGGATTTCAAAAAGCCACGGGGTGAAGTACAATGGAAAGATCTATATCGCAACGTTTCACAGCAATGCTGCTTTGCGTCTGTCTAATGATCGGGTCCTTACCTTTTTCTGCTTTGCATGGATATGCGAGTAAAAATGAAAGGTCTGCTATCGGTGAACTGGGTGGTTATTTGCAAGGAGCCGTGCAGACGATTGAAAAGACATATGCGGAACGAAAGTTTACTGCTGCACAGGGGCATGGATTTGCGGCAGAACGTGCAAATAATCTCTCGGATGTTCTGCATGGAGAAAAGGCAGCTATTATAGGAGATAACAACGCTAAAAATGGTGCAGACCGTAAAATTCTTAACCGAGATGGAACGACGACCTATATTCAAGATAAATATTATTCCACTGCCAGTGGTTCTGTGAACGCTGCATTTGACAGTGTTACAGGAGAATATCGATATCTTACTTCTGACGGAACAGCAATGTGGCTGGAAGTTCCTTACGACCAATACGAAGAAGCGCTCCGCTTGATGCAAAAGAAAATCAGCGAGGGGAAAGTTCCGGGTGTTTCGGATCCTTCCGAAGCTGTGAATTTTGTAAGGCAAGGAAAGTATACTTATAAACAAGCCCAAAACATTGTCAAAGCGGGAAATATTGACTCCTTGAAATATGATGCCACAAACGGTGTGATCACTGCAGCGAGTTCATTTGGCATCAGTTTTGCACTTGATTTTATTTCTTGCAAAATGAATGGCGAAAGCTTTCAAGATGCCACGAAAAATGCTGCACTGAATGGCCTTAAGACAGGCGGCTTCGTCTTTGCAACTTATGTGATCTCAAGTCAGCTTGCAAAAACCGGGCTTAAAACTGCACTTCAGCCTACGACAGAGGCTATTGCGAAATCGCTGGGTAACGGTGTTTCCACTGCTATTCTGAATGCATTCGGTGAAAATACGTCTGCTCTTACAGCAAGCCAAATTACTGCCCATGTGGCCAATATTCTTCAGAATCAGATTATCACATCGGGTGTTATCGTCGTTGCCTTGTCTGTGGGTGACATCATGGATTTGTTCCATGGACGAATTTCTAAAGAACAGCTTTTGAAAAATTTGGTTGTTACTGTCGCATCTGTAGCGGGAACAACAGCTGGCGGCATTGCTGGTGGTGCAGTTGGTTCAACACTTTTGCCTGGTGTAGGAACAGCGGTCGGGACCTTTGTCGGTGGCATGGCTGGTGGGGCAGCTTCCGGTTATGTGAGCAATGCATTTCTCAGCAAAATTTATGCAGGCGATGCACAGCAGATGTATGATATTATTTCAGAGCAGTTTCAGGCACTGAGCAACGATTATCTCATCAGTGAAGCGGAAGGAAAAGCAATTACAGAAAAGCTTCAAAATTCATTGTCGGGTGACACTTTGAAAGAAATGTATTCCAGTGAGGACCGTGAAGCTTTTGCCGTAAATTTAATGGAGCCTCTTTTTGAGGAAGAAGTCCAAACGCGTGCTAAAATTGCCCTTCCTACAGAAGATGATGTTCGTACTGAGATGAAAACATCATTGCAGGAAATCGTATATATTCATTGAAAAAGAGAAGGTTTGTATGCAGGAAGATAAATTTTTACTCAGTGTGCTTGCCAAATTTCCGAATGTAGAAAAGACGAAAGTGCGATTCTCAACAGTTGCTGTTAATGACCTTCCTTTCTTGAAGTTATGCCGCCTTCTTGCGGAAAACGGACGTGTTATTGAGATTGATGCGGAAACGCAGTATGCTGTCGTTGCAATCGCGGCGTCACCAACCAGTCTGAATGAAGGTGTTGCTGCAATACTTTTGAAAAACAAGATTTTATATATTGCGGCATATGCCAAAGAAGGTCTGATCAAACAGCATTCAACCGAAAAAATCATTCAAAGATTAACGGAGCTCGTAAGATAATGCAGGACACGAAAACTACCCCAAAGAATACCTTGCCAATCACGTGGATTGTAGTGAGCATTCTGACTATGATTTTGCTTGGAGCAGGAGTGATCTTTATACGGGAAATATTTCCTTTGCAGAAAGCTTCCATTGCCTATAACGAAGCCATCGTTGGATATAATGCGAATGCCGATACATACAATTTTTTGCTTAAGACCACTTCCATTGACAATCTCGATGGCTTTCCGATCGCAGCTGACAAATTGAGTTCGGTGGACACTACTTTGTCCTCGGTTATTCGTTCCTTTTCTAATGGAAATTCGGCAAAAAAGACGCAGATGGATATTCGGACGATTGCGGATCTTTCCGATTACCTGACGGAGAATATTCATATCCTGGAACAAATTACTGCTCCATCTGAAGCGTGGGTTGCGGAACGGCTGCAAAATGTTGATGACATTCTGGAAATTCAGGCTGTAACACCGGACAATGATCCAAACGGGTTACTGAACACGGAAGATGGCGGCTATACTGCTTGCATTTATTTTACATCTACGGGCATCAATGTGGATGGAGACTCTCCTGTATCCAAAGGAACAGACGGAGGTGGTGCAATCGAGGTATATGGCACACTGGAGGATGCTGAAGCTCGTTGTGAGTACCTGCACGGTTTTGATAATACGATTTTGTATACTGGCTCCTATGCAATTGTTGGCACAATGGTCATTCGAATCTCTTATATTTATACAACTGAAGAACAATATGAAATGACCAACCGAATTACGAAAGAGCTTACAAAGTTGGAAAAAACTGATGCAGAATAAATAAGTAGTGTCCAAGTTGTTGAAAATTCGATGGTTCGTCCTATTGACGATCTTGCGCAAAATGGCTATAATATAATTGAAATTATCATAATTCAAATTATATTAAGCGAGAGGTGAATGACATGGACTTCATCGGCAGAACGTCCGAACTGGCAACGCTGAATGCAGAACTAGAGCGCGGCAGCGGATTTGTAGTGATTTACGGCAGGCGGCGTGTTGGAAAAACAACGCTCATCAAAGAGTTTATCAAGGATAAACGTGCGTTCTACTTTCTGGCCACCACAGAGAGCGAAGCCCAGAGCATGAAGCGTTTTGCCGGAGTGCTTTCCCGCACCACGAAGAATCCCATGCTCAGTAAGGTCACATTCGCCGACTGGCTGGATTTATTCCAAGTGGTAGCAGATGACCACCCGGACGAGAAAAAGGTGCTTGTCATTGATGAGTTTCCGTATCTGGTCAAGACGAACCCGGATTTCCCGTCCATTCTGCAAAACGCATGGGATGAAGTGCTGAAAGACCATAACGTGATGCTGATTCTCTGCGGTTCCCTCATCAGCATGATGAAAAAGCACGCTCTGGCCTACGACAGCCCGCTCTATGGCCGCAGAACAGCGCAGATTCGGCTGATGCCGCTGCAATTTACGGATGTGTATGCGGCGCAGAACCTATCGTTTGAGCAGGCTGTGGAGCAGTATGCCATCACGGGCGGCGTACCGAAATATATGGAGTTTTTCCAGACGGACGAGCCGCTGGTGGAGCAGATTCGGCGTGTGGTGCTGTCGAAAAACGGCTTTTTGTATGAAGAACCGGATTTCCTGCTCAACGAAGAAGTGCAGACGCCCATTAACTATTTCTCCGTGTTGAAAGCAATCTCGGATGGCAACCACAAGCTGAGCAAAATCGGCATGACGATGGCGCAGGACACTTCGGCCATTACGCCGTACCTGAAAACGCTGATCGACCTTGGTTTTGTTATCAAAAACGTTCCCATCACCGAAAAGAATCCAGAGCGTTCTCGGAAAAGTCTGTATTATGTTTCGGACAACTTCATCCGCTTTTGGTTCCGCTATGTGTACCCGTTCAAGGGAGAGCTGGAACTGGATAATCAGCAGATCGTACTGGATGAGATGGGCAAAGACTTCAAGCAAAAATTTGTGGCTTTCGCTTACGAAAGCATCTGCCGGAACATCTTTGCAGAATTGTGCCATAAGGGGCAGATCGACTTTGCACCCTCACGCATTGGCTCTTACTGGCGCAACGACAACGAGGGAGACACGGAGATCGACGTTGCAGCAGTGGACAATCAGCACAAGCGGTTGTTCCTTGGCGAGTGTAAGTACCATGCGAAACCTGTAGATGTGGCGGTCTACTCTGCCTTGCAAGAAAAGGGGCAGTCCAAAGAACTTACAGCGGCCTTTAAGGGCTACGAAATTGTGTACGGGCTGTTCTCCAAGAGCGGCTTTGCCGATCGACTGGTGGAAATGGCAGCGGAGAATCCGAACCTGATTTTGATTCAGGAAGACACTGTTTATAAGAACAACATAATTTGAATTATCATAATTAGGATTATATTGTTTGGATATGTCCTGCGTACTATGTTTAGCGAGCAAGCATATCCTGTGGAGGGCGGAAATTCGCTATACTTTTGTAAAAAGTATCGACTTTGACGAAGAAAGTATCGAGTTCGATATATTACGCTTCAAGAAAGTATCGACTTTCGATTGAGCATATTATCGTGTATCGCGTTTTTTCCTTGCAATACCACATCAACGGTGTATAATACTTTTAGAGGATGGCGGCATTGACCAGCTATCGGTGGCATTGAAGCAATAGACTGGTTCGGCATCAGCCTGTTGTGGAGCCAAACCGTGGGTTTAGCGAAAACCACAAGCCGAATAGATTCACTCGAATTGAACGAAAACGCAAAATGCCCGCTCACCATGGAGATTCAGCTCCAGAGGTGGGCGGGTATTTTTGGCTATTCAGCGGAGAACTGGACAGCAACAAAATAAAAGGGACACCTACAACACCGTAGTGCTGCTCGATGTCCCTCGTGACTGATTTTATCGTTGTCCGCCAACCTCAAGCCCTTACGTCTTGCATCAGATCGGATTTTAGGTGTCAGCCACACCAGCGGAGTGACGTCCGCTTTCCATTTAAGATTATATTCAATTTATACCCCAACAGCAATGCTCCGTACAGAAGTTTAGCAAGGTGAGTATATTCTATGAGGTACGGAAAGTGTGGAAAGCAATGCGGAAAGTGCGGAAACTTGCCATAGAAAAGCGGCAACTTCATCTCAAAAAATGGCAACCTCCATGCCAAAAGTGGCAAGTGACATATACAAAACGCCATTATACAGAACTGCCCACTCCCCTGAGAACTCCTCAGACGAGTGGGCATTCTTCTTTCCGTATATCAGACTTACTCTTGTGGTCACTCAAACCGCCATCAAGTCAGTGGTTAAAATCATCATTTTTCATTTGTCCCAGAGTAAGTGCACGGTTTCTGCACGGTTTCTGCACGGTTTCAAGGGATGCAATGGGCGCTCTGACTTGCAAAATACGACAAAGAGTGCAGAAATTACCAGGTAGAAAATCACGATGCTTTGTGCAAAAATGACGAAGGCTCGAAACTTTCAAAATCAGAGTAACAGGCCCAGTGGGCTCTTTTAATCAGAGGGCCAGGGATTCGAGTTCCCTCGAGCGCACCAAAAAGACGACAAATCGTTGAGATCAACGCTTTGTCGTCTTTTTTGTTTTATATCGGCTTTTTGGGCTTGCACCTATGATTTTTTCAAAAAATTCAGAGGTCATCGGTAATTCTTGCTGGCTCTATGCTCCCGCAAGAACGGTTGTTTTCACAGGATGTCAAATGCTATGCGCTTACATATTGACAGAAACAGTTGATCGTTGTATAGTGTTGATGTAAGCTAGTTATGGCAAACTAACCTGTGTCGATGAAAGAGGAGTGACCCATGTTCCTGCAGCTCAACCAAATCAAAAAGTCCTTTGGAAAAGGAGACAACCGCGTCGAAGTATTGAAAGGCATTGATCTGTCTGTGGAGAAGGGCGAGTTCTGCGTGCTGCTCGGCCCTTCCGGATCAGGCAAATCGACCCTGCTCAATATTTTAGGCGGTATCGACCGCGCCGATTCGGGCGATATTCTGATCGGCGGGGAGCGTATGGCCGATCTGAATGAAAAAGCATTGACTCTGTATCGCCGCCGGCATCTCGGCTATATCTTCCAGATGTACAACCTGATTCCGAACCTGACGGTGCGGGAGAATATTGAGGTCGGTGCGTATCTGTCCCGCCATGCGCTGGACGTGGATGAACTGCTGCATGTGTTGGGGCTGTGGGAGCACCGAAGCAAGCTGCCGAACCAGCTTTCCGGCGGACAGCAGCAGCGCACCTCGATCGGCCGTGCGATCGTCAAGAACCCCGATATCCTGCTTTGCGATGAGCCGACCGGAGCCTTGGATTATCACACCAGCAAGGAGATCCTGAAGCTCATTGAGACCGTCAATCAGAAGTACGGCAATACGGTCATCATGGTCACACACAACGATGCCATTCGTCTGATGGCAGACCGTGTGGTCAAGCTTCGGGATGGGCAGATCCGCAGCAACACGGTGAACGCAGCGAAGGTTCCGGCGCAGGACCTGGAGTGGTAAGGAGGCGGACCGTGAAAAACCCATTGAACAAGCGCCTGCTGCGGGAATTGCGCAGCGAGGCGGGCAAATACGCCGTCATTGCCATCCTGCTGGTTGCAACGATCGGGTTTGTCTCCGGGTTTCTGGTAGCAGACTCCAGCATGATCGCCGCCTACAAGGAAGGTTTTGAGAAATACCACATCGAGGACGGGCATTTCCGTGTTGAAAATGCACTGAACCGTGCGCAGGTCAGGACCCTGACGGACGCGGGGGTGACCTTATATGACCTGCATTACCGGGAAGCCGCGCTTGAAAACGGAAGCACCCTGCGCATCTACCCGAACCGCACGCAGGTCAACACCGTTTGCCTGATGCAGGGAGCGCTGCCTGCCGCAGCCGGAGAGATCGCAATTGACCGGATGTATGCCGACAACAATGATCTGACCATCGGTGATACCCTGACCGCCGCAAGCGGAGAGCGCTGGACGGTGACCGGCCTGGTGGCTTTGCCGGATTACAGCTGTCTGTTCAGCGATAACAGCGATGCGATGTTCGATGCCGTCAAGTTCGGCGTTGCGGTGATGACCCCGGAAGGCTATGACGCACTGCAGGAAGCCCAGAGCTGGAACTATGCATGGACCTATGATACACCGCCCGAGGGTGAAACTGCGGAAAAAGACGCTGCCGAGGCGTTCATGAAGGTGGTCAACAAGACCGTATCCCTGCAGGATTTTGTACCGGCTTATGCAAATCAGGCGATCACCTTTACCGGAGAGGATATGGGCAGCGACCGCGCCATGATGGTCGTTCTTCTTTATATCATCATCGCAATTATGGCGTTTGTCTTTGCCGTTACAACTGCGAATACGATCGCCAAAGAGGCTTCCGTGATCGGAACGCTGCGTGCCTCTGGTTTTACACGCGGAGAGCTTGTGCGCCACTACATGGCAATGCCGGTGCTTGTCACCCTGATCAGCGCTGCGGTGGGAAATCTGCTGGGGTATACTGTTTTGAAAGATGTCTGCGCAGCGATGTATTACGGCAGTTACAGCTTACCCACCTATGTGACCCGGTGGAATGCGGACGCTTTCTGGATGACCACGGCTGTACCGGTGGTGCTGATGGTTTTTATCAACTGGTTTGTACTGGCCCGCACCCTGCACCTGTCTCCCCTGCAATTCCTGCGTCATGATCTGAGCCGCCGCAGCGGGCGCAGATATGCATTGCCGCTGCCGAAGCTGCTGCCGTTTTTTACAAGGTTCCGTACACGGGTGATCCTGCAGAATCTTGGCAGCTATGCCGTGTTGTTGATTGGGATCTTGTTTGCGAATCTGCTGCTGAGCTTTGGCCTGATGCTGCCGGATGCACTGAACCATTACAGCGAGACCATCGGCGACAATATGCTCTGCAATACGCAGACGATCCTGCAGATCCCTTACAGCGCAATGAACGAGGACAGGAAGCTGAACACGCTTGTTTCCATGATGCTGTTCCGGATGGAGACCGAGACGGAGGAAAACAATGCAGAACCGTTCAGCGCCTATACCTTGCAGACCCTCAGCGTGGAGGAGGGCGGTATCGCCAACCCCGAAAGTGTGATGCTCTACGGCGTAGAACCGGACAGCCGCTATGTGGCTTTGCCCGGTCAGGGGGTTTATGTGTCCGCTGCGTATGCCGAAAAATACAATGTCGGCGCAGGAGACACTGTGACCCTGCGCGAAAAGTATGAGGATACGCAGTATTCTTTTTCCATTGATGGCATCTATGACTACATGGGCGCGATCGCGGTCTTTATGCCGCGGGAAACGCTGAACCGTACCTTTGATCTGGGCAGCGGGTACTACGGAGGCTATTTCTCGGATGCTCCGCTGACGGAAATTGACGAAAAATACATCGGTTCGGTCATTGATTACGACACCCTGACAAAGATCTCCCGTCAGCTGACGGTATCCATGGGGTCGATGATGGGGTTGGTCAACGGGTTCGCCATCATGATCTTTGTTGTGATCGTCTATCTTTTGAGCAAGATGATCATTGAGAAAAACGCCCAGTCCATCTCGATGACGAAGATCCTGGGTTACAGCGGCAGAGAGATCGCACGCCTGTACCTGCTGTCCACAACGGTGGTGGTCGTGCTGTGTCTGGCGGTCAGCCTTCCCATTGAGGTATCCGTTATGCGGGTACTGTTTCATGCCATTATTCTGGAAAGCATGACAGGCTGGATCTCTCTCTGGGTCGAGCCGACACTGTATCCGCGCATGATGGCGGCGGGACTTGTCAGCTACGCGGTTGTGGCTGTTCTGGAATATCGCCGGATCTGCCGTGTTCCGATGGACGAGGCGCTGAAAAATGTGGAGTAATGCTATGAAAAAACTGATCCTGATCGTACTTTCGGCAGCGTTGCTGCTTTCTGCCTGCGGGCAGGCAACGGAAGCTGCACCTGCGGAGGAGCCTGTCACCGCCAGCACGGTGACAACGGCAGAAACTGCTTCTTCCCCCAAAACAACGCCGAACGGCGTGGACAAAGCAGAAACTGTTTATGCAAAAGCAAATGCCGATGGTACCGTTACCGAAACAACGGTGGAGGTGACGCTGAAAGCGCAGGAGGGGCAGACCATCCCGGATGCTGCCGCTTTGCGGGACATCACCAATAAAGAAGGAGATGAGGACTATACCCGCGGGGCAGACCATGCGCTGACGTGGCAAAACCACGGCACATCCATCACCTATGAGGGAAAGTCCGATGCAGCCTTGCCGGTCACGACCCGCGTGACCTACTATCTGGATGGACAGGAAATCGCGCCGGGCTCTCTGGCCGGCCGCAGCGGACGGGTACGCATCCGGTTTGATTACACGAATCATACCCGCGAGACGGTAACGGTCGATGGGCAGGACTACACGGTCTGTGTGCCGTTCACCGCCGTTACAGCGCTGATCCTGGACGGAACGAAGTTCACGAACATGGAAGCAGAAAACGGAAAGGTCCTGGATCTGGACGGGCAGACCGCCGTGCTGGGGATGGCAATGCCTGGTCTTGCGGACAGCCTGTGCCTGAGCGGGTTCGAGCCCATGAAGGATGTGGAAATTCCTGCGTTCTTTGAGATCAGCGCGGATGTCACGGATTTTGCGCTGGATTTCACAGCAACGATCCTGACCCCTTCTGCACTGGATGATCTCGACCTGAGTGAGATCGAGGACCTGACCGATCTGAGCGATGCGCTGGAGAAGCTGACCGATGCGACCGATGAAGTTGCCGATGGTGCAGGCGCATTGGCAGACGGGATACAAGCTTACTACGAGGGCTTTCAGCAGTACGCGGACGGCGTGAAGGACCTGAACGAGGGTACACAGACCCTTGCGGACAGTTTGACACAGCTGTATGACAACGGGCAGACCCTCTTGACCGGGATCAATACGCTGCGGGACAGCCTGAGCGCCGTCAGCGGCTCGGTGAGCGGCGACTTTGCGCAGTTGTTGGCAGGTCTTGACCAGCTGGCCCAAAGCACCGATGCCTACATGAAAGCGGTGGGTCAGGTCAGTCAGGGAGCCAGCGCACTGGCTGACGGCAGCGCACAGCTGAATGATGCAAGCGCAGGACTTTATAGCGGCTTGACAGAGCTGCACGAGGGTGCTGCGGCTCTTCGTGATGACGTGCAGGAGTTCAGCAAGAAAGCCGGAAAGGAACTCGGCGACGATTTTGGCGATGGACTGCAGAATATAGTACGCCGCTTAAAGGCCGTGCAGCAGGCGGGAAAAGCCTGCCAGACCTTTACCGGGCTTGCCGATGGAATGACCGGCAATGTGAAATTTATCGTAGAAACAGCGGAGATCAAATAAGCGGCCGGGTCTGCACGGCAAAAACGACAGATCCTGTTTTTCAGAGGCCACCCGGATCGGTGGCCTCTTTTTTGTCGCCGTACTCGTCCTTCACGGCAATGCAGTCAATGGCAAGGGTGGTGCCATCTTCAAACTGAGCTTCCACCCGGTTGGTGTCCAAATTGAATCAGCAGGAAGGCCGTTTGTTTCATGGTGAACCTCATTTCCATATCAAACGGTGTCTGTTCGGATGCCCTCCCTCATTCGGCTCCCAATTGCGCGATCACAGCGCCAATATCTGCATGGATGCAGACAGCCTGCCGCTCGATCTCCGGCGGGCAAACGGCCTGTCCCTGATTGATGCAGGCATAGAATGCGTTTGGATTTTTGGCGGTCATCCGCCAGAACGGATACTTGATGATGACCGGGGTGTTGTAGCCAACGCCCAATTCCAGAAAGAGGATACGCTGTCCCTCATGACGGCGCAGAAATTCACTGTATCGCTCTGCGGCCCGATGCCAGCCCTCGTCTTCCACAAATTTATCATCGCTGCGGAGATTCATGGTCAGTGGTTTCCCACAGTGGGGGCAGACAGGGAGCAGCTCTGTCGGGATTTTCATGTTCTCCTGCCGCTCCATCATCTGCCGGATGACAGCCTCATTATCAAAGGTTTCCTGACAGCAGGGCTCACTGCACTGGAATAAGCCGTAATCTCCCTGCGTGTAGAACAGCCGCTTTTTGTCAAAGCCCGCTTTCTGAAAGCAATGATCCACATTGGTTGTGATAACAAAATAATCCTTATCTTGTACCAGCTTCAAAAGGTCCTCATAGACCGGTTTGGGGGCATCCAGATAGCGGTTGATGCAGATATACCGGCTCCAATACGCCCAATGCTCCTCCGGCGTGGCAAACGGATAAAAGCCGCCGGAGTACATATCCCGGATGCCGTACTTTGCCGCAAAATCGGAAAAGTATTTTTCAAACCGTTCGCCGGTGTAGATAAATCCGGCAGAGGTGGAAAGACCGGCTCCGGCACCGATCACAACAGCGTCACAATCCTGCAAAGCGGTTTGCAGCCGTTCAAGCTGCTCCGAGCAGCTTTTCGTAGAGGGCTTTGTCCATATCTTTGAAAACATTGAAGATCACCTTTTTCACACTGGTTTGCTTTTTGAGAAATGCTTTGACGGTCTGCACGGCGATCTCTGCCG
>OIZP01000451.1_pt1 | contig 25990 bp, 18 predicted proteins | sample 1588531 | NCBI WGS metagenome assembly OIZP01 (sample SAMN03283283) | human gut metagenome | biome: human-associated habitat; material: feces | host: Homo sapiens | place: Peru | collected 2012
CCATTCATCTGATAATATTAAAGAGGTTAGGGCGGCTGGTGTTTTACAAAAAAAACCACGTTTTGAATTGTTCATTGAGGTTTCAATGCACATCATCACTTGGGCTTATATATTTCTTTCGCCGTTGTTCTTTAAGCATAGGGGTGACTCTATTGATTGGGCACGATACATTCATGGTTCTTTATTGCCCCTTGCCACATGTATCGCTTTTTATCTGAACTATTTCTTGTTTATTCCGCGTTTACTGCTAACAGAGCGTAAGGGAAAACTAAAATGGTTTGTATTAGCAAATGTGGTATTGTTTGTTCTTTACGAAATGGGCATGGAGCTTCAAAATATTTTATTTCCGCCTCCACGCCCACGTCTTGCTGAATTTGAACATATAGTTATCATTCCTCGTATTTTCTTTGTGATACGAGGTTTCCTCACGATGCTTTTTGCGGTGGGGGCTTCGGTTGCACTAAAGTTAAGTATGCGTTGGCGAAAGAGTGAACAAGCACGTGCTGAGGCTGAATTAGGACGTTCGCAGGCGGAACTAAAAAATTTGAAGAACCAAATAAATCCGCACTTCTTGCTCAATACGCTCAATAATATCTATTCGCTTACAGCCTTTGACCAAGAAAAGGCACAGCAAGCTATTCACGAATTGAGCCGATTGTTGCGCTACATGCTCTATGAAAGTCAAGATAATCGTGTTACATTGACTAAGGAGGTGGAGTTTTTAGATTCGTATATAGCCCTTATGAAACTTCGCATTTATAACGATGTGGATGTGCAGGTGAATTTTGATTTTTCTGAAAACGAACATGTGGAGGTCGCTCCGTTCATCTTTATCTCGTTGGTTGAGAATGCGTTTAAACATGGCATTTGTTCAACGGGTAAGAGTTTTATTCACATTTCGCTAAAGTCTGACAAACACCATTTAGAGTTTAAGTGCGAAAATAGCAATACGCCAAAAGACGATACAGATAAAGCACCAGGCGGCATAGGTTTACAGCAAGTGGCTAATCGTTTGGAGCTGTCTTATCCAGGTCGTTATGATTGGAAGTCGGGCGTGAAAGACGATGGGCGTACTTTTAGCTCTGTAATAAATATTTATGATAAACCCTTAAAACACTAAGAATATGAGATGTGCTATTGTTGACGACGAACCTTTGGCTCTTGCCTTGATGGAGAGTTATGTAAATAAAACTCCGACGTTGGAGCTTTGTGGCAAATATGCAAGTGCGGTGGATGCAATGGGTGGTTTGCAACGCGAGCCAGTAGACATTGTTTTCCTTGATATTCAGATGCCCGATCTTAATGGGCTTGATTTTTCAAAGACCATTGACACCTCGCGCACACGCATTATTTTTACTACGGCTTTCGACCAATATGCCTTGGAGGGGTATAAGGTGAATGCGCTTGACTATTTGCTTAAACCTATCAGTTATACTGATTTTGTGGCTTCGGTTAATAGGGCACAAAAATGGTATGATTTGATGCAGAGCAAACAGAAAGCACAAGCTGCTGAGGATGCTCCAACTCAAACAGCCAACCAAGAGCATGCTACGCAAAGTAATGGTAATTGCATTTTCGTGAAGAGCGACTATAAGTTGATTCGCATTGACTTTGATGATATCCTTTATATTGAAGGTTTGAAGGACTACGTAAAGATTTATCTGTCATCTGGTATAAAGCCTGTTTTGAGTCTTAGCTCTATGCGTAGCATTGAGAGTGCTTTGCCCGATTCTGCATTTTATCGTGTGCATCGCTCTTATATAGTGAATATGAACAAGGTTCGTGTTTTTGAGCGTGGACAAATTGTTTTTGGTGAGAAATACATTCCTATCTCAGACAGTTATAAAGACCATGTGCAAAAATACCTCAGTGCACATATGTTGCAAGGTAGGGGAGGATCTGTATAATGTAAAAGAGGATAATGTCGTATAATGCACAATGAATAATTCCATGTGGAGAAGGTTTTAATCCTACATGCGCTTGGAATTATTCATTGTTTTTTTTATGATTTTGTCGATTCTTTTGTATCCTTTATTCTTTTTCAAAATGCGTTTTGATTTTTAAAAGGATTTCGCCTTCGTCGAAAGTTTTGAAGTGATTGCCAAAGAATTCTATGAGCAAGGGATAGTGCATGATTTGAGCCATTTTCATTGCTCTATTGAATGCTTCTTTGTCGCGAATAATGAAAAGAGCATAAGCTGCATACACATAGATGGTGGCATATTCGGGACTGTATGTATAGTTGGCAAGGAACCGCCATAGGGTGGGGGCTTCCTTCCAATAATTGTGTTGTGCAAGCAGTTGGGTGATAGACAGGCAATCTTTTTCGGTAATTGAAGGAAGAGCAATGGCTGCTTCGAGTGTTTCGATTGCTTTATTTACATTTTTAAATTCAACGTAAATTCCTGCTAACTGAATGTAGGCTTCGCTGGGAGATGTGCCCAACATGCAAAGATTAAGAATTAAATCTTTCACTTCGTTGTGCTGGTTTTCGCTGATGAGTGCGCAAACTAAGTCGTTGATGATTCTTGCATGGTCGGGATTGTCGAGCGGGCAGAGTCGTAAGGCATCTTGCATAAATCGCAAGGCATCTTTGTTCTGCTTTAAGGAATAAAGTTGCTCGCCTACATACATTCTTAAGCTATAATCGTTAGGACATTTCTTTATGTATTCCTTGCAACATTCCATGCCTAGATCGTAGTTTTGCATAGAAAACAATGCGAATACCTTTAAACTCATGGCGCGTTGGTTGTCGGCATCAAGTGCTAAGGCATAATCGCAGCTTTGTACACAATTTTGAAATTGCTCACATTTTTGCTGAATATCAGCCAACTGTACCCATGAATCGGCATCGTAAGGATTAGCATCTACCATTCTATTGCCTGCTTCAATGCTCTTGTCGTATTGCTGAAGTTGGAAATAAGCGTCAGCTAAAAGTTCGTCTACACGACTGCGAAATTGGTAGTCCGCAGGCATTTTGTTTAAGTATTTAATGGCGAGATTTTGAAAACCATAGTCAAGCAGAATCTCTGAAAAGTCTAAATACCAGTCATAGTCAGTGGTAGACGCATCAGTTGTTAGGCAACTTGCAATTCTTTCTTCTGCTTTTTTGTGTCTGCCACTTGCCACATCCCATTCCGCATAAAACAACTGCACATCGCGGTTAAGTTGGTTAGGAATGCTTTTTACCAAAGCCAAAGCTTCACTCCATTTTCCGCGTGTTTTCAGTCGATAGGCTTTTACTACTAACACATCTTCGCTATCGGGGTGTAGTTTTTCGGCAAAGCGCATCAAGCGTTCAGCCTCATAGTTTTTGCCTTCTTTTTCGTAATATTCTTCTATATCCATTAAAACAGAAGCATCCATGTAGAAAGGTTCGCCGCTTTCTATTCGCTGCTCATATTGTTCGATGGCTTCTTTCAGGTATTTGTTCATGGGTAAGTTCTTTAGTTTTTAAGTAAAAAGGGCTACACTTTTAGTTTAAAGTGGGACGAGGGTTCGTCTTCTCTTTTTTGTACTAAAAAGTGTAGCCATTTCTTTTTTATGCGTCTATAAGGCGCGGGGAGTGTGTTACTTTTGTTTTGCCCAAGTATCCTTCAGACCTACTGTGCGGTTAAACACGAGGTGGTCGGGGGTAGAGTGCTTGTCGGCAGTAAAGTAACCTGTGCGTTGGAATTGCAAGTAGCGATTACCTGTGGGGTTCTCGGCTGCAAACTTCTCTACGTAGCAATTTGTAAGAACCTTAAGAGAGTCGGGGTTGAGCAATTCGCGGAAGTCACGCTCATCGGCAGAGGGATTCTCTACGTTGAAGAGACGGTCGTACAGACGTACTTCTGCGGGTACGCTATGTGCCACACTTACCCAATGCAAAGTGCCCTTAACCTTACGGTTTGCACCTTCCATACCACTCTTACTTGCGGGATCGTATTCAGCATAAACTTCTTCGATAGTGCCATCGGCAGCCTTCTTGCAACCAGTACACTTCACGATATAAGCATTCTTTAAGCGTACTTCTTTGCCAGGAACCATACGGAAGAATTTCTTTGGTGCATCTTCCATAAAGTCGGCACGCTCCATCCACAGCTCACGGCTAAAGGTAATGGTGTGTGTGCCATCAGCTTCGCATTCGGGGTTGTTAATAGCTTCCATTTCCTCAGTCTGACCCTCGGGATAGTTGGTAATGATAAGTTTCACAGGGTCGAGCACTGCACTTACGCGTAAGGCACGTGCATTGAGGTCTTCGCGTGCGGCAGCTTCGAGCATGGCATAGTCGTTCAAGGCTTCGAACTTAGTATAGCCAATCATGTCGATAAATTTGCGCACGGCTTCGGGTGAATAACCACGACGACGTAAACCGCATACAGTCGGCATTCGTGGGTCGTCCCAACCATCAACCAAGTGTTCTTGTACCAAAGCCAAAAGCTTGCGCTTTGACATAACGGTATAAGTAAGGTTCAGACGGTTAAATTCGTACTGGTGTGGACGATTATCTTCAAGGTCCTTACCCTCCTTCAACTCATCGATAAAGTGGTCGTAGAGAGGACGGTGAGGCACGAACTCCAACGTACAGATAGAGTGGGTTACACCTTCAAAGTAGTCGCTTTGTCCGTGGGCAAAGTCGTACATGGGGTAAACCTTCCATTTGTTACCAGTGCGGTGGTGCTCTTTGTTAATGATGCGGTAGATAATAGGATCGCGGAAGTGCATGTTAGGATTAGCCATGTCAATTTTGGCACGCAACACCATAGCACCCTCTGCGATTTCGCCTGAGTTCATCTTTTCAAAAAGAGCCAAACTCTCTTCGATAGGACGATTGCGATAAGGGCTTTCTACACCAGGTTGTGTGGGAGTACCTTTTTGTGCAGCAATCTCCTCGCTGCTTTGTTCGTCAACATATGCCTTGCCCTCCTTAATCAAACGAACGGCAAAGTCCCACAACTTCTGAAAGTAGTCAGAGGCGTGATAAATGTTACCCCACTTAAAGCCGAGCCACTCAATGTCTTCTTTAATAGCGTCAACATATTCGGTGTCCTCTTTTTGTGGATTGGTATCGTCGAAACGAAGGTTGCACACGCCACCAAACTTCTGAGCTACACCAAAGTCCATGCAAATAGCTTTGGCGTGACCAATGTGAAGGTAGCCGTTAGGTTCGGGCGGGAAGCGTGTTTGCAAGCGTCCGCCATTCTTGCCTTCTTTTAAGTCGTTGGCTACAATTTGCTCGATAAAGTTCAAGCTCTTCTTTTCTGTATTCTCAGTGTTATTATTTTCTACCATAGTGGTTGTTTGTTTAAAGGGTGCAGGGCGGTGATTTTAAAATCTAATTTTTGGGCACCGCCCTTATAGGCTTAGTTAGCCATTTCCGAGATAAACTTAATTCTTACCAGTCTAATCTCGTCTTCGGTATAATCGTTACCCAGCTCATCGAGTGCAGCATCAAGGTCGTCAGTTTCGCTTTCCTTGAAATACAAGTAAATATCCTCTACGTGGTCGTCGTCAATCACATCGTTAATAAAGTAATCGATGTTGATTTTTGTGCCTGAGTAAACAATCGATTCAATTTCGTCGAGCAATTCTTCAAATTCAATGCCATTTGCCATGGCAATGTCATCGAGAGCTACCTTACGGTCGATGCTATGAATAATTCCCACCTTAAGTTTCGATTTGTTAGCTACGGTGCGTATTCTCAAGTCTTCGGGACGCTCAATTTCGTTTTCCTCACAGTGCTTCTTAATGAGTTTGCAAAACTCAGTACCATAGCGTTTAGCCTTACCAGCACCTACACCAGGCATATTTTGCAATTCGTCGAGAGTCTGCGGATAGAAAGTAGCCATCGCCTCGAGCGTGTTGTCTTGGAAAATGACATAAGGTGGAACATCGAGTTCCTTAGAGAGTTCTTTACGTAAATCTTTCAGCATATTGAACAAGCTGGGGTCTACTGCGCACGCCGATTCATCGTGCATTTCGGCTTCAGCTTCTTCTTCAAAATTGCGATCTTCTGTTATCATGAATGAAGTTGGTTTCTTTATAAAAGCATGCCCTTCTTTAGTAACTTTAAGCACGCCATAGTTATTTACATCCTTGTCGAGATAGTCTGAGATGAGCGCCTGTCGAATCACAGCGTTCCACGTACGTTGGCTTACGTCTTCTCCACATCCAAAGCATTCTAATTGGTCGTGGTGGTAGGCGCAAATTTCCTCAGTACGTTTTCCCAACAAGACATCTTTAATGTAATCATCACGGAAGTTCTCCTTTGTAGCAAGGATAACCTCCAACACTTTCAACAAATCCTCTTTCGCTTCAACCTTTTCTTTTGGATGTAAACAGTTGTCGCAATTACCGCAGTTGTCTTTTTCGTAAGTCTCGCCAAAATAGTGTAGCAAGAGTTTTCTGCGGCAAAGCGAACTTTCTGCATAAGCGGCAGTTTCTTTTAGGAGTTGTCTGCCAATGTCTTGTTCAGCCACTGGTTTTCCCTCCATGAACTTTTCTAGTTTCTTTAAGTCTTTGCGTGAGTAAAAAGCAATACATTTTCCTTCGCCACCGTCTCTTCCTGCACGTCCAGTTTCTTGGTAATATCCTTCCAAACTTTTGGGAATGTCATAGTGAATGACAAAGCGTACATCGGGTTTATCAATACCCATACCAAATGCGATAGTAGCCACAATCACATTGATGCGCTCCATGAGGAAGTCGTCTTGTGTTTTCGACCTTGTGGCAGCGTCCATACCTGCGTGATAAGCTTCGGCTTTAATGTTGTTTGTGCGCAACACCTCAGCCAATTCTTCCACTTTTTTACGGCTCAGACAATAAATAATGCCACTGCGAGGAGTACCTTGCTTAATATACTTAATAATGTCTTTGTCAACATCCTTGGTCTTGGGTCGGATTTCGTAATAGAGGTTCGGTCTGTTAAACGAACTCTTATAAGTAATGGCATCGGTTATGGCAAGGTTCTTTTTAATGTCGGTAGCTACTTTTTCGGTAGCAGTTGCCGTAAGGGCAATGATAGGAGCCTCGCCAATATTGTTGATGATGGGGCGTATTTTACGATATTCAGGACGGAAATCGTGTCCCCATTCTGAAATACAGTGAGCCTCGTCAACTGCATAAAAAGAGATTTTTATGCTTTTCAGAAACTCTATGTTACTCTCTTTTGTCAACGATTCGGGAGCTACATAGAGCAGTTTAGTTATGCCGTTTTTAATATCCGACTTAACCTTTTCAACCTGGTTTCGCGTAAGTGAAGAGTTAATGAAGTGCGCCACACCATCGTTTTGACTCATGTGGCGGATAGCATCAACTTGATTCTTCATCAAAGCAATAAGCGGGGATATAACAATGGCTGTTCCCTCCATGATGAGTGAAGGCAACTGATAGCACAGTGATTTACCACCACCTGTAGGCATCAATACAAACACGTTGTTACCTGCTAACAACGATTTGATGATACTTTCTTGGTTGCTTTTGAATGTATCAAAGCCGAAATGCTCTTTAAGAGCGTGTTTCAATTCAATATCTTCCGTCATAGCTTTTCCTTGGTTGCTTAGAGGTTAGAGGGTGGTTCTAAAAAGAATCGTTTAGTTAAGAATTCTGTTTCAGAATCCCCCTGAAATGTGAGAACATGGGTTTAAAGCATGCATTATAGCCCTTGTCCGTAGGTTTACCTAAGCAAAGGTATAACAATTTTCTTGAAAACACCCTATTCTATATTTATTTTTTATGCAAAAATGGAATATTCTGCAAGACCGAGAATGCGCAGACAAAAATAACGGGCTAACTGTTGTATGTTTCCAAAATCAGTTTGTCCGTTATTATCATTGTTTTATGGGGGTTGGAATAAGATTTTCACGTTTTGTTGAATCCTATCATCGCCCATAATTTTTTATGCCAAGTTGCCACGTTTTTCCATTTGGCTTTCGGCATATTCTTTTGTTACCTCAAATTGTTTTTCGCCTGACGATGGAATTTCAAACATTGCATCCATCATAATGGTTTCAACAATAGAGCGTAGACCACGTGCACCCAACTTAAACTCTACCGCCTTGTCTACGATGTAGTCGAGGGCCTCTTTATCGAATGTGAGTTTTACTCCATCCATTTCAAAGAGTTTGATGTATTGTCTAACAATAGAGTTTTTGGGCTCTACCAAGATGCGTGCAAGTGCCTCCTTGTCTAATGGGTTAAGATAAGTAAGCACAGGCAGACGACCAATGATTTCAGGAATTAAACCAAACGACTTTAAGTCTTGTGGTTCGATATACTGCATCAAGTTCTTGGGGTCAATCTTCTTTGCGTTCTGCACAGAGTTATAACCCACCGTGTGTGCGTTAAGTCGTTGTGCAATGCGCTTTTCGATGCCATCGAATGCACCACCGCAAATAAAGAGAATGTTGCGAGTGTCTACGTGAATATAGTCTTGGTCGGGGTGTTTGCGTCCACCCTTTGGGGGCACATTCACCATGGTGCCTTCAAGCAGTTTAAGCAAACCTTGTTGCACACCTTCGCCACTTACATCGCGTGTGATAGAAGGGTTGTCGGCTTTGCGAGCAATCTTGTCGATCTCATCGATAAACACAATGCCACGTTCTGCTTTAGCCACATCAAAGTCTGCCACCTGCAACAAGCGCGAAAGGATGCTCTCTACGTCCTCGCCCACATAACCAGCCTCGGTAAATACCGTAGCATCCACAATGGTAAAAGGCACGTCGAGCAAACGGGCAATGGTGCGAGCCAAAAGCGTTTTACCTGTACCCGTAGAACCCACCATCACGATGTTAGACTTTTCAATTTCTACATCGTCATCGTCCTTTTTAGCCGTGTTAGCTTGCGACAAACGTTTATAGTGGTTATATACCGCCACACTCATGTAGCGTTTTGCATCGTCCTGTCCTATAATATATTGGTCAAGATAGTCCTTGATTTCCTTTGGCTTAGGCACGTTGTCAAGGTCAATCTTTTCAGCTGTGCTCTTATTCTTTTTGTCGTTTGCAAGGTCGCCCGGCATGTATTCTTCAAGCATGTGGTATGCGTTTTGAATACAGTCAGAGCAAATAAAGCCATGGGCGCCAGTAAGCAATAAAGGCACTTCTGATTGTGAACGACCGCAGAAAGAGCAAACATTTTCTTTACTTTTTGCCATAATCGTTTATGAAGACTTTTTTTATAGACTGTTTTCAGCGTGTTATTCAGCCTTCTTGTCTTTCTTAGGTTCAAAAATCTTATCAATCATGCCATACTCTTTAGCCTCGGTAGCTGTCATCCAGTAGTCGCGGTCAGAGTCAGCCCACACCTTGTCGAAATCAGTGTGTGAGTGGTCAGCAATGATTGTGTAAAGTTCTTTTTTGAGCTTTTGAATTTCGCGTGCAGTGATTTCGATGTCCGAAGCCTGACCTTGTGCGCCACCCATCGGTTGGTGAATCATTACGCGGCTATGGGGTAGGGCAGAGCGTTTGCCTTCTTCGCCAGCCACCAAAAGAACCGCAGCCATTGAAGCTGCCATACCTGTGCAGATAGTAGCTACATCGCTCTGAATAAATTGCATTGTATCGTAGATGCCTAAGCCCGCATAAACTGATCCACCCGGTGAGTTTACATAGATAGAAATGTCTTTGCCGGGGTCGGTTGAGTCGAGATAGAGCAATTGTGCTTGCAATGTGTTAGCCGTATAGTCATCGATTTGTGTACCCAAAAAAATGATGCGGTCCATCATCAAACGTGAGAATACGTCCATCTGTGTAACATTCAGTTGGCGTTCCTCAAGAATGTAGGGGTTAAGATACTGATTTTGGCTTTTAATTACGTCGTCCAATACCATAGAGTTGACTCCTGCATTGGCCACCGCAAATTTTCTGAAATCAGAAAGTGTGTTCATAAGTCCTAATATATTTCTTCTCTTGTTTAATCAAAAGAAAGGTAAAAGTTGAAAACCTTAGCAAGCTGACTTGCGACAGCACAACTTTTCAACTTTTACCTTTCAATTTAAACCGCGTATAATCGGTTCTTATTATTTGCTCTCTTCGAACATCTTAGTGAAGTCTTCGGCTGAAATGCTCTTGTTGTTGAGCTTCACTACGTTCTTCAAAGCTTCAGCGAGTTTCTGGTCTACACAACGATCTACGAGTTGGTGAACTTGCTCTTGGTGCTTCAGCATTTCTTGTGCGTAGTTTTCGAGATATTCGTCGGGGATGTTGTTCATACCATACTGAGCGAACTGGAAGCGAGCAGCCTGTACGGCAGCAGCTTTTACGTCCTTGTCGTCCACCTTAATCTTGTTGGCCTTAACAAGTTGTTCCTTGATGAGCTGCCACTTCAACTCTTCAATGCTCTTTGCATAGTTCTCTTCGATGAACTTATCGTCCTTATCCTTGTTGTTAGCCTTCATGATCTTCTTCAAAAGGTCGTCAGCGAATTCGAGTTCGCCCACCTTCTGTTCCATGTAAGCGCGTACGTCGAGGAGGAACTTATAGTCGCTATCGTTCTTCTGCAAATCCTGGATGCTCTCCTTAATCTTAGTGCGAGCTTCTTCTTCGCTCTTCACTTCGTCCTTACCGAAAACTTTGTCGAAGAATTCTTGGTCGAGTGTAGCAGGAACAAAACGGCTAATTACGTTAACCTGGAAACTAAAGTTACCAGTGTGGTTTTGTACGTCTTCGCGTTCAATCTTGAGGAGAGACATCAATTCAGCCTCGTTAGCTTCGTAAGCAGCAGAGGGGTTGAAAGTGATTACGTCGTTCTTCTTAGCGCCTTCGAAAATCTTCTTTTGGTCGTCGCTCTTGAAGTAAGTAGGCATCAAAGAAGAGTTTTCGATAACGAGACCGCCTTCTTTGGGTTGACCGTTTTCGTCGAGTTCTGCCAAAGTACCGCGCAAGATGTCGCGATCTTCGTAAGACTCAACGTCTTCGGGGTGACCAGCTTGCTGCTGCAAAGCACCGAGTTGCTTAGTGATAGTATCGTCGCTTACTTCGATGTCGTAGTAGTCAACAGTGTCTTCTTCAGTCAACTCAGCCTTGAACTTAGGAGCAATGGCGATGTCGAAGATGAAAGTGAAGTCATCTTGCTTCTCGATGTCCTGAGGCTCTTGCTTGTCGCTACCGAGGGGTTCGCCAAGCATATTGATTTTCTTAGTTTTGATATAGTCGAAGAGGCTATCTTGCAAGAGTTTGTTAACTTCTTCAGCCTTAGCTTGTGTGCCATACATCTTCTTAACGAGACTTGCGGGCACGTGTCCGGGACGGAAACCAGGCATCTGAACTTTCTTGCCAAGATCCTTGAGTGATTTGTTTACGTTTGCTTCGTAGTCGGCCTTAACCATGTTGATGGTGAGCACACCGGCAACTTTGCCGACTTTCTCGAATTGAATATCCATTTGTTTTACTGATTTTATTTATTCTTGTTTTGTTGCATCTACTATGTGTTTTTGTGCTTCATTACACGCCATCATAGCGTTTGCGACGGCAAATTTAATATTTTTCTTTGAGAAATGGAACATTACACCAAATCTTTTTTGTTTTTGTTGGGATATTAGTTACAAGAATCGCTCTAAAAATAATGCTGAATACCTTATGTATTAAGTATAAGAAGGTGTAGTATTTGGTGTAAAATTAAAAATTTCAAGTCCATTCTTCGTGTTTGCTATATATTATTCCTTTTTCTATATAACCTTTGTTTATTTAATTATTTGGCATAATTCATTTTTATTTCATCAATTCACAGCGTATCAGCATTGAAGTACATATCTACAATAGCTGTTGGGTTGTTTGTGTAACCCAAGTTTATCCCGAAGAAAAAGGAAACTGTTCAAAAATCTGCATTCAAAAATTCTCTTTTCAAGTCAGTCAATCAAATAATTTTGTCGTGTTAATTAGTATACTTTTGGGGGACAAATTTTGGATTGTTTTCTTAGTCGGTGCCTTCGGAATGATATCGGAATGCCTTCGGAATGGTATCGGGAATTTTTGAGCCGTAAAAAAGAGGTGTTTGAAGCATGTTTGCGAGTAGAAAAATGCTACGTGCAGAAAAGTGTCGCTTTGGGGTGGTTGAGATGTAGAAAAAGTGTATGCTCTGCCTTTTAGAAAAGGTGTTCAAAATTTGAAAAAAGTGAAGTGTAAAATTTTTGACATTGAGAAAATAGTGTAAGTTTTTTGCGTTTTCTTCTGTATAAAATCGGCTATTTAGAAATAACTTTGTAGCTTTGCGGAAATTTTGGAGGTTGAATACACATTCCGATTGTTTGGCTTTTAAAGTTTATTTCGCACCAAAAAGGCGTTAGATAATGGCAGTAACTAAGCAAAATATAAAAGACATACATGCACTTAGCATGAAGAAACATCGCGACGCAGGGAATTGCTTTGTGGCAGAAGGGCCTAAAGTGGTGGGCGATTTGTTGCCCCTAATGGCGTGTCGTGAACTTTATGCAAGTGGCGATTTTTTAAATTCATTGTCTGCTGATGTGCTGAATGGCATTCAGCGCATTGAAGAGGTTGACCAAAAAACGCTTGAACGATTGTCTTTGCTATGTGCGCCACGCGAGGCCTTGGCGGTTTTTGAAAAGCCACAAACCAATCAAAGTGTTGCGCAGTTAGCAGCTTTGACTAAAACACAATTATGCTTGGCGCTCGATGGTGTGCAAGACCCAGGGAATATGGGTACAATCGTGCGCATTGCCGATTGGTTTGGCATAGAACATATTTTTACCTCGTTGCATACAGCCGATGTCTTTGCGCCTAAAGTGGTGCAAGCCACGATGGGAGCTGTGGGACGCGTAAAAGTGCATTATGTAGATTTGCCCCAGTTGTTTAGTAGTTTAGATAACGGAGTGGCAGTGTATGGCACATTCTTGGATGGTAAAAATATGTACGACCAAGAAATTGCAGCTAACGGACTGATTGTGATGGGCAACGAGGGTAAGGGAATCTCGCCTGAAGTAGCCACCTATATAAATCGAAAACTTTACATCCCTCCCTTCCCCGAAGGACGCGATACAAGCGAGAGCTTGAATGTGGCTGTGGCAACGGCTGTGGTGTGTGCAGAGTTTCGCAGACGTGCGCAATAGAAAAAAGTTTGTTCTTTGTTCTGAAAAAGATTTCAATATATAAGTAGGTATTCAAGATTCTGTGTAATCGCATTTTGATTATTCTTGTATTTTGAAGCCTCTACTTACAAAACTAAAAAAATGTAATGATGTCGAACATAAGCTCTCTATTTGATGAATGTGGCGTGTCGGTGGCTTTATTGGTGCTGGCAGCCGTGAGCTTGGTGCTGCTGTATGTGTTGCGACTGCGCCATTACAATTTATTAAAAAAATATGCCGATTGGCAAGATGAAGCTGAGGCAGTGGAATTTGCCACACACGATGCCTTACATTGCGAAGTGGGAGAGGAAGAAGCCGAAGGTAGTGGCTATCCCTTTATCTCGATAGTAGTGCCTATTAACCATTTCAGCACGAATTTAGACGAACAGTTGCAAGCCTTGTTCTCGCAGCAGTATGCGGGGCAGTTCGATGTGGTGTTGGCTGATGAGGAGCATTCTGCCGACACCAAAGAAATGGTGAAACGCTATAAAGAGCAATATGCAGATTTGCGCAGCACTTTTGTGCCTGAAACTTCGCGTAACATAGAACGCAGAAAATTGGCTCTTACCTTAGGCATAAGAGCCTCGCGTGGGGAATGGGTTATTGTGGTCAGTGCCGAAAGCATGCCCGTGAACCATGATTGGTTGCAGCATTATGCGCAGCACCTTACGTCGGATGTCGATTTTGTGCAAGCTTATAGCAACTACGAAGACGATGGTTCAATGCTGATGCGTAGAGCCATATATGAGCGTGTTACAGATTTTGCTACTCGCTTACATGCCTACGAAGATGGTGTGTCTTTGTTCTGTAATAACACCAATTGGGCGGTGCGCAAGGATTGGTTCTTTGCTCAGCAGGGGTTTTCAGACAGCTTGTTGCTTGCCTTTGGCGAGGAAGCTATTTTTGTGAATCGACATGTTGACGCTGAACGTAGTGCTTTGCTTTGTTCGCCCACGACAAAAATGAATGAATTGTTGCCTTCAAAACACTTGCTCAATGTGAACCGTGTGCAACATGCTGAGGTAAAGCGTTGGTTGAGTGGGGCAGTTCGTAAATATGCCTATACCACATCGGTTGCATCGTGGATGGCTTATGTAAACGTATTGAGTTTACTAACCTACTGCCTATGGCGCCTGATAGCACTGTATATGGGTGTGCCCTATGCTGTGGGTAGTGCGTTGACAGACTTTGTGTGTTTGTTGCTATGTGTGGGCAGTGTGTTACTCCCCCTCAAAATAGGACAAAAAGGTTTACACGCCTTGCACGAACGCAAAATGGGTGTTTATCCCTTTACTTATAATTTGTTACGTCCGTGGCATACGCTCTCTGTTATTTATGAGCGCTGGGGACATCAACGAGACTTTGAACGAAAATTCTTATAAATCTGCGCTCGCCACTTGTTTGTGACGAACGGATGTAATCTATTGATAAAAAATAATGCCAAAGATTTCAGAAAGAGCAGTACAGATGCCGGAGTCGCCTATCCGCAAACTCGCTCCCTTAGCTACACAGGCTAAAGAGAAAGGCATCCATGTCTATCATCTTAATATTGGTCAGCCCGACCTCCCTACGCCCGAGGCAGGACTTGATGCTTTGCGACACATTGATCGTAAGGTGTTAGAATATAGTCCGAGTCAGGGCTTTCGCGGTTATCGTGAAAAACTCACCCATTATTACGAAAAGTATGACATTCACCTTTCGCCCGACGATATAATCATAACATCGGGCGGTTCAGAGGCTGTGTTATTTGCCTTTATGTCGTGCTTGAATCCTGGCGACGAAATTATTGTGCCAGAGCCTGCTTATGCCAACTATATGGCGTTTGCCATTTCTGCAGGTGCTAAAATTCGTACCATTGCTACGACTATCGAAGAGGGCTTTTCATTGCCTAAGGTTGAGAAGTTTGAGGAGTTGATAAACGAGCACACACGTGCCATTTTGATTTGCAACCCTAACAACCCAACGGGTTACTTGTATACGCGTCGCGAGATGAATCAAATTCGTGATTTGGTAAAGAAATACGACCTTTATCTTTTCTCGGACGAGGTGTATCGTGAATTTATTTATACAGGTTCGCCCTATATTTCGGCTTGCCACCTTGAGGGAGTAGAGCAGAACGTAGTGCTCATCGACTCCGTGTCGAAGCGTTACAGCGAATGCGGAATTCGCATTGGTGCGCTAATCACAAAGAACGAAACAGTGCGCAAGGCAGTGATGAAGTTCTGTCAAGCACGTTTAAGTCCCCCCTTGATTGGTCAGATCGTGGCTGAGGCTTCGCTCGACGCAACTCCTGAGTATGCACGTGATGTGTATGACGAGTATGTGGAACGACGTAAGTGTTTGATAGACGGTTTAAATCGTATTCCTGGCGTATATTCCCCCATTCCTATGGGAGCCTTCTATACGGTAGCAAAATTGCCTGTTGACGATGCCGAAAAGTTCTGTGCTTGGTGTTTGACCGACTTTAACTATGAGGGCGAAACTGTGATGATGGCACCTGCTGCGGGTTTCTATACCACACCGGGTGCAGGACGCAACCAAGTGCGCATTGCCTATGTGCTTAAAAAAGAAGACTTGCAGCGTGCACTCTTTGTGTTACGCAAGGCGCTTGAGGCATATCCAGGCAGAGAAATTGTGCAATAGTTTTTATTTTTTTATTAGAATATAGGGTGGTTTTATTAATTTAGAACCACCCTAAAGATTTGAAGTTTATGCTATCTTTATTCTTAGCAAAACGTTTTTTTAAGAATAGTCATACAAAGGGCGAGGCTGTGAAAAAGGCATCGCCTCCAGCTTTGCGCATTGCCACTGCAGGCATTGCTGTGGGGCTTGCCGTAATGATTATTTCAATCTGTGTGGTTCGTGGTTTTCAGCATGAGGTGACGGCAAAACTTACGGGTTTTGCTTCGCACATTGAGATTATAGACCTAAACTCGTTAGGTTCGCCCGAGACGTGTCCGCTTGTAACAGACACTGCATTTATGCACAAGGTTCAGCAAGCACCAGGTGTGACTCATGTGCAGCGTATTTCGCAAAAGATGGGCATTTTTAAAACCGAAAATGACTTTGCGGGCGTAGCGTTGAAGGGGTGTGGACCTGAATATGATGTGAATTTTATAAGTCGGTATATCACAGCGGGCAGACTTCCTAAATTTTCAGACACAAAATCGAGCAATGAGATTTTAATTTCTCAGATGCTTGCTAAAAAGTTGGGTCTGAAGTTGGGCGATAAGGTGTATAGTTATTATTTTGCCAACACAGTGAAGCAGCGTCGTTTTACGGTGGTAGGCATTTATAACACGTATTTAAAGCAGTTCGATAATACGATTGTGCTGACCGATCTTTACACCGTAAACCAGTTAAACCGTTGGGAATCAGACCAAAGTAGTGGCGTTGAGGTAAAACTCAGTTCGTTCGATATGTTGCCTCAAGCACAAACTTATTTAGCCAAGCACATTGGTGGGAAGATCGATCGTTACAAGCGCACATATTCGGTATTGGGCATTCAGGATAATCCCAACACAGCGTCGATTCTTTCATGGCTCAATTTGTTAGACCTTAACGTGATGGTGATTCTTGTAATCATGATTTGCGTAGCAGGTTTTACCATGATCAGTGGTTTGCTTATTCTGATTTTGGAGCGCACCTCAACCATTGGTGTGCTAAAGGCTTTGGGTGCCACCAATAGTCGCATACGTCACACATTTTTGATTTATGCAGCGCTCATTGTGAGTCGTGGTTTGCTGTTGGGCAATGTCATTGGTTTAGGACTTGTGTTATTGCAGAAATATTTACATCTTGTAAGTCTTGACCCAGAGGTATATTATGTGCCTTATGTGCCTGTAGAGCTTAATGCGTGGTGGATTATTGGTTTAAACCTTACCACACTTGCAGCAACAATGTTGGCTCTCGTATTGCCCAGCTTCTTGGTTTCGAGGGTACAACCTGCCAAGGCTATTCAGTTTGATTAAGGTGGGTAGTATATGCTATTTGTAGTATATAATTTTTAGAGGACACTATTAAAATAAGTGACAAGTGAAATTTGAGTTCTCTGTTGTCAAAGAACTCAAATTTCACTTGTCACTTTTTATTTCTTTCTACGAGCTGCGAATTTTCACAACGGGCTGGTATAGGTATGTAGCTGACCATCATGCAATGGAATATACGATTTCATATTAAATTCGCAACGCTGATTAAGCGTTTGTAGCGAAGCACTGACATGTGTCATGTAAGAGAATTTTAATCTCCACTAATTTTTTCCAAGAAAGTAGCTTCGTCAATGATGGGGATTCCTAATTTTTCGGCTTTTTCGCGTTTTGAAGGTCCCATACCTTCGCCAGCAAGGATAAAGGACGTTTTTTTAGAGATGCTGCCCGTGTTCTTGCCACCATTCTCTTCGATAATCTTTTTATATTCCTCGCGTGAATGTTTTTCAAAGGTGCCACTAATCACAATAGTCTGACCTTCGAGTGCGGTAGATGCCAATTCCTTTTCTTCAACCTGCATCTGCACGCCCACTTCGGTTAAGCGCTGAATGAGTTGAATGTTGCGTTCTTCGCGTAAGAAGGTGCGTACACTCGAGGCAATGATATCGCCTACGCCCTCACAAGTCATAAGGTCGTCGATGGTAGCGTTAAACAAGTTCTGCATCGACTTGAAGTGTCGCGCAATGTTTTTAGCCACGACCTTGCCCACAAAGCGAATGCCTAAGGCAAAGAGCACACGCTCAAAAGGCACTTGTTTGCTTGCCTCAATGCCATCAATTATTTTGTGAGCAGAACGCATCTTGTTACCATCAAATCCCCAAAGATCTTCTACCTTCAGTTTATAAAGGTCGGCAACATCGTGTATTAAACCACGTTCAAAATAGTCGTCGATTGTTTCAGGACCTAACGAGTCGATGTTCATGGCGTCGCGACTAATAAAATGCTCAATTCTGCCTTTTAGTTGTGGTGGACATGCCGTGTCGTTAGGGCAGTAGTGGGCAGCTTCGCCAGGATATCTTACCAATTCAGCGCCACATTCGGGGCATTGATGAATAAAGCAGACCTTCTCGCCTAATTGATTACCCAGCTTTTTGCGTGCCTCTAAGTCTACACCCACAATTTGGGGAATAATTTCGCCCGCTTTTTCTACAAAGACATGGTCGCCCAAGTGCAGGTCGAGTTGATTGATAATATCCTCATTATGGAGCGAAGCACGGCGCACCGTGGTTCCGGCAAGCAATACGGGTTCCATGTTTGCCACAGGGGTTACAGCCCCCGTTCTGCCCACCTGGTAAGTTACTTTGAGCAAGGGGGTGCAAGCTCTTTCGGCTTTAAATTTATAGGCAATCGCCCAACGCGGACTTTTAGCCGTGAAGCCTAATTGCTGTTGCTGTTCTAAAGAGTTTACTTTAAGCACAATGCCATCGGTGGCAACGGGGAGCTCGCGTCGGTGAATATCCCAATAGTCGATATATTGAAAAATCTCGTCTACACTATGTGCCAGTTGCACGTGTTTAGATATTTGAAAACCCCATTTTCGTGCCTCTTTTAATCGGCCGTAATGTGTGGGTTGCGTCAGTTCGTTGCCAATCACGTAATAAAGGTAGGCATCCAAATGGCGCTTGGCAACAGTGGCAGAACTTTTGCTTTTAAGTGTACCCGAAGCGGCATTTCGCGGATTGGCAAAGAGCGGTTCTTCGCGAGCTTCGCGTTCGGCATTAAGTTTTTCAAAACTAGTCCAAGGCATGAGCACTTCACCTCGAATTTCAAAATCGGGTGGACAACCTATGTTGTCGGGAATCTCGAGCGGAATGGTACGAATAGTTTTCACGTTGGCGGTTACGTCATCGCCTTTCACACCATCACCACGTGTCACGGCATGCTTCAATCGATAGTTTTCGTAAGTAAGCGAGATGCTCAATCCATCGAATTTCAGTTCGCAGCAAATTTCGAAAGACTTTCCATTAAGTCCTTCGCTCACTCTATTGTAAAATGCCTCAACGTCCTCGCGCGAGTAGGTATTGCCCAAAGAAAGCATCGGGGTGGTATGTGCAATTTGCACAAAATTCTGGCTCAAGTCGCTACCCACTCTTACAGAAGGTGAGTTAGGGTCAGCCATTTCGGGATGCTTACTTTCTAAGTCCACGAGTTCGTGCATCAAGGCATCAAACTCCTGGTCGGTAATAGTGGGCGCATTCTTTATGTAGTAATTGTCGTTGTGTTTATGCAATTCTTTGCGTAATTGCAAAATTCGCTCTTTTTCGTTCATTGCTTAGTTGGGATGTTAATTTGAATACAAAAATACAGACTTTTCGACAATAAATTTGTACTTTTGCACAATAATATTTTCAAAAATCACATCCCTATAGATATGCGCATAGACATCATTACAGTTCTTCCTGAAATGCTCGACGGCTTTGTAAACACTTCCATCTTGGCTCGAGCGCAAAAGAAAGGTCTTGTAGAAATTCACATACACAATTTACGTGACTATACCACAGACAAGCATCGTCGCGTAGACGATTACCCCTTTGGCGGTTTTGCTGGAATGGTAATGCAGTGTCAGCCTATTGATGCTTGCATTAGCAAGTTGATGTCTGAACGCGAATATGATGAAGTAATTTTTACTTCGCCCGATGGTGAGCAGTTTAATCAGCCTATGGCAAACGAACTTTCGTTGAAGAAGAATATCATTATTCTTTGCGGACACTATAAGGGCATTGACTATCGTATTCGTGAACACCTTATTACAAAGGAGATCAGCGTGGGCGATTATGTGCTTACGGGTGGTGAATTGCCTGCGGCAGTTATTAGCGATGCCCTTGTGCGTCTTGTGCCAGGAGTGTTGAGCGATGAGCAGAGTGCATTAAGCGACTCTTTCCAAGATAATCTGTTGGCAGCTCCTGTATACACACGTCCTGCCGACTACAAAGGTTGGAAGGTGCCCGATGTGTTGCTTTCGGGGCATGATGCTAAAATCAAAGAGTGGGAGTTGCAGCAGAGCCTTGAACGCACCAAGCGCTTGCGTCCCGACTTGTTGAAATAAAAAATCACTCTTGAGGGTAGTGTTTAAAATTGGCAAAATGTTTTGCACGATTTTTCGTTGAAAATTGGTGGCATATTGACACCTAAATAGTTTGTAATACTTAAGCAGTTACCCCATTAGGGGTGAGAGAAGGTAGCCAGGTATGTGAAGGGAATTGTTCCACTTCTCATGCCTGGTTATATGTTATACACCATAACCAAATGGTTCACCCTGTTATGGGTAAGATTGGGCATAGGCGAATAGCCGTTTCTTTTCGTCAGCTATTCTTCAATTTGTGATATGGAAAACAAAAATTGCTGATATGAATAAGGTATATTTGTATGACTAATAAGTTGTCTTAATGTTTTTTACATATACTAACCACTAAAACTGCAATCTGCTGATTTCAAAAATAATAGATAATACTCGAATTCAACTGGCACGTAAAACAATGAGGATAAGGTAACTATTCAGCGGTAATAAAAATGGTCTGATTTAGCCTTATTTCTCTGTAAAAATTTTCTTGAAAATCATCTAAAAAAGAACCATTATTCCTTATGTATTTCAGAGATTTTTCGTACCTTTATACCTATGAAAGAGCAAGTTACGGACATATCAAAGGTGCTGCAAAACATGGCAGAAGAAATGCAATTGATGCGTGAAGCCATCAATCAGCAATATGCTGAGATTGCAAAATTGAACCGTAACATAGAATCCTTGAAACACCAACTTCGTAAGAAAAACGAAGAAATTATCGAAATGAAAGATCGCTTGTCTAAATACGAGTATCCCGAGAAGGACTCTAGCAACAGCAATACGCCTCCTAGCAAGGAACGCATAGAGGATGAGATTGTTAGGAGAACGAAAACACTTCGCAAATCAAGTGGTAAGAAGTCTGGTGGGCAGGTAGGTCATAAAGGACATAAACTCTCTTGTATTGACACTCCAAACGAAATAGTTGATGATATTCCTAATTACTGCACTAATTGTGGCGAGTCATTGGCAGATGCCGAGCGTATACTCGATTATGTAACCCAAGTGGTCTCGATACCAGACATTAAACCTGTTGTTAAGGAGATTCGTCATTATGTTATGATATGCAAGAATTGCGGTGAACGTATTCGCACAACTCCAAGACGTCGGTCAAATGATGTGGTATATGATGCAAGTGTAAAGTCGCTTGTAGTGTATCTCAGCGTTGTGCAATTTCTTCCTTATGGTCGCATTGCTAGTTTCTTGCATGATGTTCTAGTAGTCTGTAAAGTCTAAAAGTTTAGTAAAACAAAGTTCATTAGTTTTTGATTTTTAGTGATATGACCTATATATCTTACTAAACTTTTAGACTTTACAATCTACTAGGTTTATCCCCAAGCGAAGGTTCATTGGTCAATTGGGTTAATGAGGCCAAAAGAAACGCGCAACCAATTGTTGAAAAAATAAAGGAATACATCATGTCATCAAATATTGTTGGCTTCGATGAAAGTGGCTGCTATTGCAACAAGCGGCTTGATTGGGCATGGATAGCACAGACGGTTTATTACACTTTACTTTTCCGCGCTAACAGCAGAAGTTCCAAAGTATTGACAGAACAATTTGGAGATAGCTTGGAGCGCATGACCGCTGTAACAGACCGTCATAGTGCATACTTCGCACAACATTTCCTTAACCACCAGGTTTGCCTTGCACACCTACTCAGAGAGTTACAGTATCTATCTGAACTGGATACTAATCAGAAATGGTCTGAGCAAATTGCCAACTTATTCCGTGAGGCAATCCATGAAAGAAATACCAGCCCGACAGCCATTATCAACAAAACCTTATGGTTGGACAAATTAGATAGTTTACTCAAACTAAATGTTAGTAATCTTGGTAAGAATTTCAATACCTTAAAAAATGAATTGATAAAATGTCATGACTACATTTTCAATTTTCTAGAAGACCCAATGATTCCATCTGACAACAACGCAAGCGAACGAGGTATACGTAAGTTGAAAATCAAGTTGAAAAACTCATGTACATTCCGTTCTGATTTTGGAGCTGATGCATTTCTTGAACTACATTCAGTAGTTGAGACTGCCAAGAAACACAACCAAACACCTTTCAATGCAATTAAAGCCTTATTTGAGGTTTGACGAGTCGTCATGCACCTACAGCTAAATAGTTTTAAATTGGATTCACATAATGAACATAATACAAAACAATCCGTATCGTGTACTTGGAGTTTATTCAAATGCTTCTAGACGTGAAATCATCAGAGCAGAGAACAAAATCAAGGCATACGTCAAAATCGGAAGAACGATAAACTTTAAAACAGACTTCACATCTCTGTTGGGAGATGTGGAAAGAACAGAAGAATCTTTAGCAAAAGCAAATTCAAGCCTAACTCTTTCTAAAGACAAGATTTTGTATGCCTTATTTTGGTTTATCAACGAAAATGCTTTCGATAAAGTTGCATTTAATCATCTTGCCTCTGGAAACATAGATTCTGCTATTAACATTTTAAGAAAGAAGACAACAGCATCCTCTTTTGTTAATCTTGCCGTTTGCTCTTTGGTAAAACGTCAATGGATCAATGCATTATACTACTATACTCAATTGATAGAAGACGACATATTCACTGAATTTACAAATACAATAGCTGGTGAAACTACAATTATTTCCAAAGCTGAATTGGCCAGTATTATTGCGGACTCACTTGAATATTTTTTCTCAGAGATAAATTGGCTATTTTTTACAAAGGCAAAAAAAATAAATTTAGGGTACAAATCAATAGATTCGTCAATTGTATTCTCCAATTCTCTAATCGTACAAAAGTTGAAATATAAATATGTTGATAAAATACACAACAAAATAAACAGAAAAATCACAGAAGCAGACAGAACAAACAGAAAAGTTCCTTCAGAATGTTTGTCCGAAGCAAAAAATTTGTCTCGTTTAAATTCCGATTTTAAGGCATTAAAATCAATCATTGGTGAATCTGACATCAGATATATTTCATTGTCAGATAAAATGGCAGTTCTGCTTAATTCCTTATGTAAGTGAAAAGAAGTCCCCGAAGGAACTTCTTTCGCCACAAATCATATTCTTTTTTATCGAGGGAAGTCCGGTTGATGATCCTACTGTTTTACAAAATAGGAGTACAATGGGGGTACAAATCCCATCCACATTCCCTAAAAGCCTTGATTTTAAGCCTTTTCAGCCAAAAGTACGGTTTCTGGGCAAATTATAGCATATTGTTGCAAGTCTATTCTTACAATTCCATCAGAAAATGTTCATGCAGCGCACGTTTCACCTGATCGAAATTACCTCGCTCCGGACATTGGATGGAAACAACCAATCCCTTCTCTGGGAGAATCGTTGTAATCTGTCCGAATGCGCCATCAGCACGATAGGATCCTGGATATGGACTGATCCAGAACTGATAGCCATATCCTACATGCCAGAGATCTGCAGATGGCTCGAAGGTAAATTTCGGGGTGGACACCTCCTGCACCCAGTCCCTGCTGACAATCTGCTCGCCCTTCCAGTTACCCTCAGCCAGATAGAGCTGTCCCAGTTTCATCATCTCGGTACAAGTCAGATACATACCTCCGCCGCCATTCGGATGTCCCTGTGGATCATGCTCCCAGAGCGGCCATCCCATATCAAGGGGCTGGAATACCTTCTCATACAGATACTCTCCCATCCGCTTGCCAACAGCCCGTTCTACCATATGAGCAGCCAGAATACTGTCGGCAGAGGAATAGCAGAATGCACTGCCTGGCTCCACAGGAACCGGCTGTGCCATCATATATTTCTCATAATCCGGTGCGCCGATACCCGGACGTCTGTCCGCATTCATCAGAAGTGCCTTACCAAAGCCACTGGACATGCAGAGCAGATGTTTCAACTGAATCTTCTCCAGATTTGGATCCGGATTTGAAGGAAGTTTATCTTTAAACACTTCCGCCACATGATCTTCCAGGCTTAGTTTTCCCTCTTCAATTGCGAGTCCAACTGCTGTTACCGTAAAACTCTTGGTATGTGAATAAATATTTCTCGGTGCATTTGCTGCGTAGTGCATCTCACAGAGTACCTTGTTCTCATCTCCGACACTGATAGCTTCCAGCGGCAGATTGTGGCTGCTGGCATAACGATGAAATTCCAAAAACTTCTCTTCCAGTAACATAATACCTCTATCCTTTCCGGCAAATCTCTGATGTCAGTCCGATATAACCAATGCGACGTGTCGCAAGGTTAAAACCAATCTATCTGACATCTCCAATCTGGTTCTATTATCTCATACACATCTCTGCATCTGTCGGCAGTGGCATCAGCGGTGCGGACGGCAGGGTCTGATACCAATAAGCAACACTGGTGTAATCATCGTAACGCGGTCCGGTCCAGCCCATGTTGTCGAGTGTCATACGAAACTTATTCTCAAAACGGATCGGGTCTGCAATATGGAAATGATACAGCAGGAATCTCTGCTGTCCGTTATAGAATTCCCGGTTGTCTCCATAGATTGCATACATGCCGGTATATAAGCCGCTGAAGGTCTGATAGCTCTTGATGATGATGTCATTTCCAAATCCATAGGAACCGCCGAAGTAGTCTTCAGTTCCGGTATAGTGGATAGACGGATACGGATCATCGTCCAGATACATGCGGGCTTCGCCTTCTACCCAACAGGTATTGTTGCCATTCATACCAGTTGCCAGAGTCACACCGACAAATTGTCCCCTGCCTTCGATTCCGTCAACGATTGTGTAGGTACGACCCTTCTGAACCGGGTGCTCTTGGCGATAGGTGGCATGGAAATAACCAGCCTCCGCCGGAATCTCCTGATAAGCTCCGGTGATAATATAATAGAGATTTTCATCCTTGTCACCACGGTTTTCCATCGTGATCCGAGCTCTCTTATGGAACGGCATCTCAAAATAGCTGTTATAGCCGCGACCAGGAGCTACCAGCATCATGGCAGAATTCAACACCGGATATTTGCCATCCCGGTCCACGAAATTTTCATCATAGGCACATCCGAAGAATGCAGAGAGCGGAGCTTCCACAGACGGATATTCCTGATCATCCCAATACATACGGATGATAAAATGGTGCCCTACATATCCGGTAAACCACATATGCTGGATCACACCCGGTCCTGCAGCATCTACCAGAGTTACGGTTTCCCCTGCAGGAATCGTCACGGTCGGACGAAGCTTGGTGCAGTCACCGCCCTGGGAACCACCTGCGCGTACACCGGTTGGATTCTCTGCGGAAAATGCAAACGTTTTGGAGTTCTGGATCATACAATAGTTGTTCATATTCTTCTCCTCTCTGATCAAACCTTGATCATCTGAAATTATTGCTTACTACGCTATCGCGTTTCTCTATTCACTATAAATTCACTATAACATTTATCTCCCATGAAGTGACGGAATTACAGAATCATTCCGTCTGCGCCTTCTCATTTTCTTCCCGGATAATCTCCTTTAATTCTTTTCGCATCACATCCAGTGGAGCCTTCTGTCCGGTCCATAATTCGATCTGAGCAGCCCTCTGGAACTGGACATACCAAGACCATTCAGGATTTTGCAGCCCTTCTTCTCAGCATTTTTCAGGAATGCGGTCTTGGACGGGTTGTAGCAGGCATCAAAATAAAACTGTCCTGGCCTGATTAGTTCAAATCTTTGTATATGGTTTTTTGTGTTGCCCGTGGTTTTGTGTTCTGTCACCGTATTGAAGGTTTTTCGTCTTTCTCATACGGTCATAGAAATAATCAACGACAAGCCTGACAAAATACGGCATATTCCGCTGCATCCGATCTTCATTTTTTCTCTCGACGATTTCTTCGACAACTTTTTTCAGCGGCTTCTCCGCATAATCATTTCGTGCCGATACTTTTTCGTGATTGCTCAGGTCAATTTTCTTCGA
>OIZP01000452.1_pt1 | contig 25979 bp, 22 predicted proteins | sample 1588531 | NCBI WGS metagenome assembly OIZP01 (sample SAMN03283283) | human gut metagenome | biome: human-associated habitat; material: feces | host: Homo sapiens | place: Peru | collected 2012
GTAAAGCGCAGACGACGTAAAGCCTCTTTATCTGATAGTGAAATCATGACGATTTTGCTGTATTTCCATTTCGGCTCGTTCCGAAACTTCAAGCATTATTACCTATTCTTTATTAGAGGAACATTGAAGTCATATTTTCCAAATGCGGTGTCTTATAACCGTTTTGTAGAACTTGAAAGTCGCGTATTCTTCCCTCTCATGTTCTTCCTGAATCTCCGTGCTTTTGGCAGATGTACAGGTATAACCTTTGTTGATTCAACCATGATACCAATATGCCACAATCTCAGGCGTTATGCCAACAAAGTGTTCAAAGGCATTGCCACAGACGGAAAGGGAACAATGGGATGGTGTCATGGGTTCAAGCTACATCTGGCTTGTAATGATAGAGGTGAGATAATTGCTTTTGTTCTCACTGGTGCAAACGTTAGCGACAAAGATCCAGCGGTATTCGATGTGTTGGCTAAACGTCTGTATGGTAAGCTGTTTGCAGATAAAGGCTATATCTCACAAAAGCTCTTTGATTCACTTTTTGAGGAAGGCATCCAGTTGGTAACAGGACTGAGAGTGAACATGAAGAACAAACTAATGCCGTTCTATGACAAGATGATGCTACGCAAAAGATACATCATTGAAACGATTAATGACCTGTTGAAAAATACGGCTCAGATAGTACATTCACGTCACAGGTCTGTTGCGAATTTCATCATAAATATTATTTCTGCATTAGGGGCATACTGCTTCTTTGACAACAAGCCCAAGGCACTTACTGGATACGTTATCGAAGATACGAAACAGCTGAGTCTTTTCTAACATTGCATATTTTACATGAGGATTTTGTCTCAGCAACCATCCATGATATATAGATGGTTGCCAAGCCTCTGTGTCCCTTATATAAATACATTATAAAGCCTTTAGACAGAGCTTATTATCCCGAACTGAGGTATATTCATAGACATTTTGCCTAAGAAATCAAATCCATGCTTCACCCTATCAGACAAATATCCCTGAATATCAATCAGAAACATAATCATAGCGATAATCAGACCGATATTCAAAATGTTCCATCCCAAAGCAAAGCGGGCAACCACTAAAGCCACCACCAAGAACAATCTATACCATACTCTTTTCTCTGCCAAGAAATCAAACAAAGAGAATTTACGGGCAATCATTCCAGAATAAAGCAAAGGAAAATAATGCAGCACATAATGCCCAGCTTCAGAATAACATCTGAGAAACTTAGCTAAAGGTTGGAAGCAGACCACAGAAACAATCAGCAAAGGAATGCATACCTTCTTATATTGCAGACTTTTGGCAAATAGTGGAAAACAGATTACGTAAATCACGTAGGTCTGCATAAACCACCAGTTCCCATTCATATTTCTTGTCAGCAGCAGTGCATCCGTCATCACCTGATGCCATTTCACTTCATGATTAATCAATAAGAAGGGCGCTATCAGGATGACAATCAGCCAAAAGGGCAACAACACCTTCTTCAGCCTCCTCCAAATATGAAAGCCATTTCCTGCAGAGCAGTAAGAAGCCATCAAACCATAGCCAGAGACAAAGAGGAACATGCCAACGCAAATCTTGCCCATCATACCAATAGACAGCAGCAGATGCCCATACTCTATCGGCTCAAACAGAGCAAAATAAGGCCGATGCCATAGATGATGCATAATCATCAATACCAAGGCAAAAGCCTTCAGCTGGCTTGAAACGTTCTTATCGAATGAATACTTAGCTTTCTGCATTATGAATTCGATAGTTCCATTCTACTTTCATGCTCCCTGATTTCCTCTTCCGTAAATCTCATTTTGAGCAGTTTGGCAGGAATACCACCAATAATACTATAAGGAGGAAAGGATTTCGTGACCACAGCACCAGCAGCCACAACCGAACCATGACCGATCGTCACACCTTTGAGGATGGTAACATTCGCACCACACCAAACATCATCCTCGATGACGACAGGCAGGTCATATACATTCACCCCATCCACAAACTTTTCCTCTACTGTAACATCCGTCATATACTTACCCAAGATGTCAATACGATGATCACCGGTGATAATCGTAGGTTTAGGGCCGAAGAGTACCTTCTTGCCAATAGTACATGCAGCATCCGTACAATAGATAGTACTACCTTTAGGAATCGAAGTACCATCTCCTACAGACAGGTTCCACAATCCCTTGAAATCCGAAGACATCGGACGGATATATACCCCCTTGCCACAGTGCTTCATACACCGCTTCCATACAGGAGCCCACATCTTGTCCCACAAATAAGAAGGAACAAGACTTATCTTTTGTAATATCTGAAAAATATTCATGATTTCTAAAAGTCAAGATTAAACTTTTAATATCTCCTCATACAACTTCTCAATACTCTCATTCACCTTAACAGGAGCGAACACCTTTTCTCCGAAACTTTTTGAATATTCAGCCATATCCCTGCAAAGTTCAGGAGATTCCATCAGTTTGCGAAGCTGCATGGTAAGAGCATCAGCATCATCAAATGGGAAAGTGAGGCAGTTCTTTCCCTCTTCTATCACATCAGGAAGACCACCTACAGGAGTAGTTACCACAGCAATACCTCTTGCCCATGCTTCCAGCACCACCATAGGGAAACCCTCATGGCGAGAGCACATACAATAGATACTTGCTTTATTCCATACATCCTCCTTTTGCTTGCCAGTAATATAACCAGTAAAGGTAACGCTATCATCCAAACCCATAGTTTGAGCCATCGCCTGAAAGCGCTCCACTTCACCATTTCCCATGATGGTAACATGCCAGTCAGGGAAATCTGCCTTCAGATTCTTCCATGCCTTCAGGAGCAAATCCGGATGCTTGTTGTCGTTCAGAAAGGCAGCCATGATGATACTCTTTTCTTTGATAGAATAATCCACTGCTGGCGTAGGAGCACAGGCATTATAGATAACAGCTGTCTTGGCTTTCACATCAGGAAACCACTCAGCAAAACACTTCTGCCACTTCTTTGCTAACAGCACCACACAATCAGCTCGGTTCAAACACCATATAAACAATTTATTATGCGTATGATCCTCCAACTGATTACCCATGTGAATATGCATGATAATCTTCTTTCTGCCAAGCAATGCTAACAAAAGTACAGGCATTTGAATAATCAGGCAAATTTTATCAGGCACCGTATGGAAATGGACAATATCATACTGCCATATCGTAAACAGTGCCTTGAAGTAAGCCTTCACCGCATACCACAATTTCACTCCATATCCTCTCTGAATTTGCGTACCAAGCCATCCGCAATGATACTTCTCCCAGAAAGGCATCGTCTTCATCAGGCGCAGTACACTCGCCACACCTCCACCACTCTGCTCGGCAGAGCCAACCATTAATACTTTTGTCATGACTTAATATTCTCTGCCAATTTCAGTTCTTCAGTTTCACTATTTTCTGCCATACGTCGCTTTTCCAACATTTTTTTTCTCATTTCCTCTCTCCTTCTCTGTTCCATTGCATTTCTATTGGCATTCAGACACAATGCTATCAGCATACAATATCCCATACCTTTACCAGAAAGCCAAGATGAATCAGCAGTCTGCTCAATAGCAAGACAACAGAAGGTGATCATAGCCACACGATAATAGCGCATATCAGCAATAATATCAAAAGCAGCCAAACGACGCTTCCAGAACCAGCAGAAGAAAAATACACCGACGATACCAAACTGTGCTAAAGTTGGATAATAGGCGTCACATATAAAACAACCAGAACCAACTGAGGCATCTCCTAAGCCCCAAATACCATTTAAATTATACTTATAATAAAGAGGTGAATAATGCTTCCAAGCCCCATTACAAGCAAAAGACCCCATACCAGATCCAAATGGTAAATAATCCCAAAGGATCCTTAACGAAGTTTTATAAGTCATAGGGCGAGCTAATTGATCATTACTAAGTCCTGAAACATAATAAGCATCAAATTTTGTCCACGTTACCATCAATATGACAGTTAACAACAAAACTACGTATATCATAGTTTTTGGTGATTTAAAATTCAAACGCTGTTTAATAAAAAATACAAATGCTATAAAACAAACAACCTCACCTATAAATTTAAATTTTGGAGCCATCATGCCTGTTAATACCAACAATAATGCAATATAACGATTACGCTTTGTTGCCTTTGTAAAAAGATACCATGACATGCCTGTGCAGATAGCTAACTGACCGAGTACGGGAAACTCTGCATTTTGACTTTCAAATGTAGCAGGATGATATAAAATCCAAGAGAATAAAGTTATAACCATTGTACCTAACATCCATTTCTTTTGCCCCTTGGTAAACCTTGGATTCAAAATCCAAGTACAATAAATAATAGAATATGGACGAATTTCCTGCATCAAATCGAGCCAAACTCCTCCAGCTACGTTTGCGCCAAAAAGCAGCGAATAAGCTGTATAGAAGGCTATCAGTCCGATACAAGCCATAAACTCTTTCCATGGACGCCTGTTAATGCTGCGATTATTATACTTCATAAAAGTATAAACCAACAATATTCCAGTCATTGCCTCATCGATGCTGGAAAAACCAGGAAGATCATTGTATGCAATACAAGTGGGGAAATAGATAATCCAATAAATCGTAAAAAAGCGAGAAATATCTTTCATAACTTCATAGTAAATTATTTCCAGTATATCGAATAAAAATCATGTTTAGGCACTTGCTGCTCTTTAGGCGGAAGTTTCATATAGTCACCATATTCACTACGCAAGTATGCATCTATCCCCTTAACTGCCATGAATTCACGACCTTCAAATGTTATTAGCTGAAAACCAGCCCATATAGAACGTTCCATAATTTCTCCTAAAGATACATTCACATCGCATATCAGCCCAACATATTTAGATTGTACTTTAGAATGCATCATCGCCATATCTATATTTTTCAAAGCCAAAGAATGAACAGAAAAAGGCAAAGATACCAACTTAAGAAAACAAACAACGATTTTTTTCCACCAAGTTTTTACTATAGAGAGTTCTCTGTATTTTGCTTTTCTAAATAACCAGTTCCATTTGAAGCTATTGAAATACTTGAGGCTATCCTCATAAGTATCACATAAATCATCTATTGGAAATACATCGATGCTCACACCTAAATTTTTCGTATTGCCACCTTCGACAACAATGGTTCTGGTATCCTCTACCTTACCAAAACCGATATGAACATCCTTATCCAATCGGCATTCTGTAAACTTATAAATATCATTTTTATACTCTTGCATGAATCTTTCATAATCTGGGCGAAGCATAGCGATATCAATATCATCATCCCATGGTATATATCCACCATGGCGTACTGCACCCAGCAAGGTTCCGTATGCTAAAGTATATTTTATGTCATGTTTCATACAGAAATCATGCACGTTTTGCAAAATATCCAGTTGAATAGTTCGCAATTCATCATTTTTAATTTCTTTCATGATTTTGACTTAATTTGTTTTCTACTTCCCTTAATTCTTCCGGTGTATCAATCTCATAGATACCCTTTATTTCTCTCACATGAATATCCAGTTCTGGATAAATATCAAGTACCATGTTATCCCAATACAGATTGGTATAATCCTTAATAGCATACACTTCTTCCATGTGAGAAATAATCTTCTGGCAATCCTCTTTCTTCCAATAGGAAATTCCACTCATGAGAAAGCCTTCACCAGCACCGATGTTGATTTTCACAAGGCGGTTACTGTTATCTACTTCCAATCCCCATTCATTCTCATATTTCTTTTTACGTGCAAAATAGGTAGATTGAGATACTTCGGACAAAAGAACATTCTTATCCATATACACATCGCCTTCCAAGACGTATGTATCATGGAAACGCTCTTTCACAATATAGAGAGAATTGATATTGTTGCAGGTATCATATCTGTCATTATATACGATATCCACCCCATATCTATCTTTCAGATATGCTAAAGACTCAGCCTTATATCCGGAAATCAAAGTGATATCATCTATCCCCTTTTCTTTCAGAAACAGGATTTGACGTTCCACCATCGGAACACCATTCACCGCTACCAGACATTTCGGGCGGTCATTGGTAAAAGGGCGCAGGCGTGTTCCCATGCCTGCAGCCAATATAATTGCATTCATATTCAGATTATTTTTTCTTTCGAGATACCAAAGTAGCCACAGCTACACCTGCAACCACTAAGATGGAACCAACGATAATATTCACAGATAATGTACTGCCTACTATGATGAAGGTAAATACCACTGCCCAGAAAGAATAGGTAACATTCAGACAAAGTGCCTTGGCTGCACCTATCAGGTCAATGGCTGTGTACCAGCAGAAGAATGAAATCATACCAATCAGCGCTGTAAAGAACAGAGTCAGCCAGCAAGCTGTATCAGAGAATACTGCACATGTGCCAGTCACTAAATTTTCGTATCCACCCACCATGATAGGTGCTACCAATAAGATATAGACAATACCAGAAGTCAACTCTCGGATGAGCAAAGCCATCTGAGGATCCACATTACCAGCTTTCATGCCATATCCACAGACCACGCCTTCAGTTGCCCAACCGATAGCAGCGACTGCTGCCAGCATAATACCACCGACAATGTTGACATCTGTATCACCAGCTGGTGTATAACCGATATAGATAATACCCATAATACAGATCAGCAATCCGAGCCAGCCACGAAGACGGACCTTTTCTTTCAGTATCACCATTGCCATAGCCGAACCCAAAAGCGGATAGCAGGCTGTCACCGTTGCAGTCAATGCAGCACCACCTTTGGCGATAGCTAACATATAGAAAGTCATGGCAAGCGGACCACCAAACAAAGCGCCCAAAGCACAATACAATCCATCTTTTGATTTAAATGCTGGCCAAAGTTCTTTCAGACGACCTTTGAATCCCATGATGATCAGCATCCATAAAGCAGCAAATGCATCATGGAGCATACTGCAGATAAAAGTTCCACCAATCAGAAGTACCGGGTTCTCTACAAAAGGAGCCATTGCCATAGCCACACCAATCAAAACCGTGTCCAAGCCCCATGTCATACCAGAGAGAACTCCCGTAGTATAACCTTTGCGCATCAGCGCAGATGTGTTTGCTTTCATTATAATTCTATTTTCTTTAAGTTTTCTATTGCTCGATTATATCTATCCATTCCGTATGTTCCGAAATTATCCCCCTGAGCTTCCTTGATAACAGTCCATACAGCCCAGAGATAATCCATCAGAATCTGGTAAACCAAAATCTTTCTTCTGGCATTTTTAGGTTCTTGACCTTCAAAATAGTGATTTAGGAAATAGTCCTGATTGTCCTCTGTAAAGTTGTTTTCCAGGAACAAGGCGGCTATATCCCACATCGGATCATTCATACCGGAATATTCCCAGTCGATGAGATAGATAGTACCATCATCAGCCTTCAGGAAATTCTCTGCCACGAGGTCATTATGACATGGTTTGATAGAAACGCCCAACTGGTTGAGGTAATCTTCCAGTTTGAATACCTTTTCCCTGACAGGTTCATAACCATCATACATCTTTCCATCTGCTATCCTCAGAAGATGCTCATAGTTGAGAATTTCCTTGAATACATTAAACTCATTGCCAAAACGGACGTGTGAGTGATGAAGAGTTTTGAAAATAGTAGCTATCTTCTGCATATTAGAAGGACGCTGGATAGTAGCACCATTCAGCGTTTCGGCATTCTTCACAAAATCAGCCAACTTGATACCAGTCGTTGCATTGAAGTATCTGACAGGAGGATTGATACCCATCTTGCATGCCTGCATAGAATTCTGTTCCTCATTGCTGCGCACCACCATACCTTCAGAACCATTACCTGGCACACGAAGAACATACTCATGAATACCTTTTACCACCTTGAAGTTCTTGTTGGACATACCTCCAATTTGTGTAATCTTCACCTCATTTCTGATTTGGTCATGAGGGAATATTTCACTGAGATAGGCCACAAGGTTATCATAGTCAAAAGGATTTTCCTTTCTTCTTAACTTTGGATAGATGTAATTGCAAAGCTTATTGAAATCATCCTCACAATCCACATCACCCCAAATCAGATTGGTAAATCGGATATAAGGACGTTCCAATACATCCGTTGAATCCAGCAACAGATATTCATAATTGAGATAAGGATTATTGCTGTGCTTCCATTTCAACATCATCCTGTCGAAGGTAGGCTTAGATATTTTTGCAATACCTAAGAGTTCGCCCTCGAAGTTACATATCTGATGGCGGTCTTTACTCACCTTGGCGATATAACCCTTCTTGGTTTCAACAAAGGCTTCATCTCCGCTACCCGACTCTTCAGTGATGGCAAAGCAGTTCTCATTATCAGTCTCCGACAAAGCTTTCAGCACCTTATATTCATAGAAGGTATCACCCTCTACCAGCAGGAAGTCATCCTGGATATAAGGAGCTGCACAAGCTAAGGAGCCCATGGAGGAAGTAAACTTATAATCTGGATTCAAAACGAGATGAACATGATCCGAAGCATACTTCTGATATAAAGGAGCTTGCCCCCCTACTATGAGATAGATGTTGGTATAGTCGAGAGCAGTCAACGCCTCAATGGTTCTGTCCATCAGGCACACATTATCATGATAAGCTTTCAATGGATAAGGAACAGATGTATCCTTATCCTGTCTTGCAGATAAAATTACGGCTGTTTTCATTAGATTCCGAAATAGAGTGACATGGTGAAAAATGACTTATTCTTGTAGGGATTAAGGATGTAGCTGGCACTTACAGGCAATTTATAATTTCCAAACTTGAATGCCGTATTATACTTGGCATTGATATTAACTACATTAAATCCACTTTGGCAGTCAGTATAAAAACTCTTATTCAAGTTGGCACCGATGCAGAGCGCCATGCTATTGTTGTCATTGAAGGAATAGGTGTACCCTACTTCTGCGTATGAGGAATACATCTGCTTTCCTTCTTCATTCTTATCAGCACCGAAGATATAAGTAGAAACCGTGACCCATAGTGGAATCTTCGCTCCATTCCACGTAGCGCATGCTTCTACCCAATGCCCGGTACTACGATTACTCAACTTGAAGTATTCATCCTTCTCACCTACTGAAGAAGGATAATAGTAATCAGACACGCCAATGGTAAAATCACTTATGGTATAAGAAACACCTAAATCCACCTCCTGATGGCTGCCGTTGAGAGCATAGGCACCCATAGCAAAGGCATTAAAGCCCTTGTAGCCATAGCCAATCATCGGGAATACCGTAGGAGCAGTACCGTATTCTATACCTCTCCACATGTACTTGGTACTTAACTCCAAAGACGCTGAGAAAGGAGAATCGACCTTTGTACTATCATTTGCAAACAAACTTGGTATTACAGCAACCAAGGAAACTACTAATAAAATATATCTTTTCATGCTTTAAATATTGATTCATAAACTTCTAAATATTTCTGCGCTGTCACAGAAACATCATAATGTGATTTCACATATTGATAGGCATCTTCAACTTGAGCTTGATTTTTTCCATTTCTTATGAACGAAAGAAGCTTTTCTGCACAATCAGAAGAATCTTCGTTTTTAAATGACATACCAAGAGTTCCATTATCAATAACCTCCATAGGAGCTGGTATATCACTCACCAAAACAGGGACTTTTGCTGCCATCGCTTCAGCTATCGTTAATCCAAAACCTTCATTACGGCTCGGCTGAATAAACAAATCATAATTAGCAAGAAGCGAATATATCTTTTGCTGTTCCCATCTTCCTTCAAAGGTAACAAGATCTGTAACATCTAACTTGCGACATAAATCATTCAGATAACCATAATCTTCACCATCTCCAACAAAATGCATTTGGAAATTAGTAACACCCGCATTCTTCACTTTGGCTAAAGCTTTTATAAGAACATCTTGAGCTTTAGTAGCAATATGCAATCTGCTTACTTGAATAAAATGCAATTTACCATCTTCAAAATTCTCAGAAGCAGAATGATTAATTAGACCAACTCTTATACCATTAGGGATGACTAAACTATCAAATCCCTGATTTTTTGTGAAATCAGATACAGCTTTTGATATGGAAATTAATTTTCTGTAAAGTGGATATTCTTCAGAAGAATTACCAAGTCCATGTATAGTTCGTACCATTGGCTTATTTCTGCAAACCTTTATACAATTAACGCTTCGATAGGAATGTAGATGTAAGACATCTGGTGCAAATTTCCATAACTTCCAATTCAATTTGATTATAGGAAGTGGATTCTTACTACCAGGCTTTCTTGCCATCAATTCAACCTTGCATTTTGGATTAAGTTTCTTAAGCATATACTCTTCTACCCAATCATTAATCACAAATATACATACTTCATTGTTTTCAGCCTGAACACTGGCGATATCAACCACCATATTTTCTGTTCCGCCTGTACCCATCGACCACAGAATATGTGCTATTCTCATCTTATATATCTTTTATTTCGTTACACAATATAAATTTGTCAACTCTCCCATCAACCATTTCATTCTCACATTCCAACTTCCAAGCCTTTTTGCAGTTTCATAATTTTTATCCACAAGAGGCTGGTAATTATCAATATGTTCTATCACATCAGCAATCTGCTCTTCAGCCGAGATGTTATCACATAACTCTATTACAGGATTATAACCGATAAAGTCAATGAGTTCTTGCGGAGCATGCCCCACCATCACCATTCTTGAGAACATACATTCCCAATAGCGCTGCGTAAGAGTTTCAATATCACCAGCTATCTCTGGCTGAGTGATACTTCGAGGCAAAGCAATAGTTACTTTAGCATTCCCCATCGCATTATATAGCTGCTCATTGGTATAGATGAACTTACCATTCTGCTTGGTACAGACATGATTCAAACCGCAATTCCTGCTATCAAAAACAGCCTCCAATTGATCAGCCTTAAATATCTTATCATTGGATCGTCCAAACTCTAATAAATCAATATTTCGTTCTTTTAAAAGTTTTCCTTTCTGATAAACAGAATCATCCACAGCTTCAGGACACCAGATGACATTTATTTTTTGCCATCCATCGTTCTTCCCAGAGAAACGTTCTTGCATTTTCTCGACAGTCTGCCGAGAAGAAAAAATTGCGGTCTTCACATGATGCCTGCGCAGCCATTCACAAGTCTTCTCGAAATAGCAAGGCCAACAATCCCAGAACATAGGGACGACCTCATATCTTGTATAATCTGGAAATGTGTCAAATAGTAAAGACACTGGCTCAACAAATCTTAGCCTTGCCTCCTTCTTACTTTTCCAAATTGTTGGTAATTCCCAACGAAATGCAGCTCCATGCAAGCACTTGGGGGGATAATGACTCTTCACCACATCCCCTCCCAATCTCTTCCATGCTTCAAAAGGAGCAAGTTTGAAATTAAGAAAGCCAGGATGTATAAAAGGAGAGACTGCTTTTAATATTATCTTATTATTTTCCATAAATAATTTACTATTTCTCATTTTGGGAGGATATTTCCCAAATCAGTTTATAAAGCTTTTACATAGAACAACAGATTGCATTTTTCCCATTCTCAATAATTTGTATTTGTTGTCCACCAGATATTCACTACCTCTACCCATATATGCCTATATTCTTCAAATCCTAAATATCAAATACTATAGGATGCTTTACTCTACCTTTTTGACATATCATACTCAATATACAAACTGACAAAAAGACACAAAAGCTACATTTTTGTCCTATGGCACAACTTTTGTTTTTGCCATTTACGAATACACTTTTTTGTTTTCATATATTCTTTGAGACCCTTTGAAAACAAATGGAACTATCCAGAAATAGTATTTATTCATTTAATTTTATTTAGTATGATAAAAGTAAGAAATGCAAATGGGTCAAGTCGCTTTAGAATCCCTTTAGGTTATGATTCTTAGTTAGATTATTGGGAGAAGCAAACTGGTGCAAAAATGTCTATTTGTGGGTGTAAAAATTGCAACAACACAGATCTTGTTGGCGGACATGTTATAAAAGCAAACTCCACAGACAAACATTATTACATCACACCTATTTGCAGAAGTTGTAACAATAGAACAGATGAGTTCTACGTATATTGGGACCTCGTTCCTGTGCCAAGCAACTTATAAGTATAAAGCCAAAGTGAACTGGCAAGGCGTTCACAGAGTTAATAATATCAAAATGAAAGTTTATGGCTAAGAAAATTACTTCAAAAGACGTAGCTTCTAAGGCATCAGCCGCATTACGTGCGGACGTTCTTCCAATAGAACAAAAAGTATAGCAGCAAGTACTCTTTCTCAAAGAGAGAAAAAAAGCAAATAACAAAATCTAACTTTGTCTCGGTCAAAAGCCGAGGCTTTTTTCTTTATATTATTCATCTGATATCAACCTTAATTATAGTCTGTATATTTTTCATAACTTTTCTTTTTTGAGTAGACAATAATACATTATAGTTCGCTAATTAATGAACTTTCCATATACAACTTTCCCAAAGAAATCGCTCCTTCTGACCAAATTACCTATTGCAATAGAAACATACGATAGGATTACAGTTACTATCGAAGCTATCAAAAGAAAGATTATTGGATTTGAATTCATAATCTCAATAGTTTTAATTCCCTTCAAATCAAACACTGCAAATGTACCTGACAAAAAGAAGAAATGATACATATAAATATCAAGTGTCTTTGTGCCAATTCTGTTCAACCAATCCTCAATCTGAGTTTTTTTGTCTTCGCGGACAGCAAACAGATAAGAAATAGCAAGGATTGCAAATGTTGGTCTGACAATTCTCTCCGAGAGGAATCGCAAGGCATGTATTTCGATGTTAGCATTCAACAGACAAATAAAACCAACGAGAGATATTGTGAACAACCAATTCTTTGATTTAACGACCTCCATGAGGTTATATCGCCTAAAATAATATCCCATCATAAAGAAAGGATAAAAGAAGAAACAATGCTCCAAGCAGAACAATTCATGCAATAATGGGCTTAACTTCCAACCTGCAAGAAACATACATTCTGCTATTGCTATAATAATCCATTCAAGCATAACATTTTTACATTTCACTAATACAGCTTGAATACAAACAAATATAGCAAGAGCCTTCAAATACCAAAGACCTCCGATTAATGTTTCCTCAATATCCATTTCCCTATTGCCGAGAATCAGAAAGCTATACAAAGCCAAGACATACGACACAACGAATGCCGGACAAATATAAGAAACAAACCTTCTTGTCAACTTTTTATTTATTGCCCCCCCAACTTTGCTTGGAAGATAAGCAACAAATCCGGAAACAAACATAAATAATGGCATCTCGAAAGAGGCGCAAAAACGAAAGACAAGACTATCACCCATGTCAAATGTCATCAGATATACGTGCGCCAATACAACAATAAGTATCGTGAAGCCCTTCATCCTATCTATATAATTGATACGATTTTCCATAAAAAACTTTTTTATTGTTTACCCAAGATTCTTTCCAAATGGAACACTTTCAATATTTGCTCCAACATTGGAGGAAAGAACAGGCATGATACCCCCATGGCAACAACAAGCCAAAAGTTTGAGTGCCAAAGTTTTCCAAATATTATCAAGCTTAGCGTTAGCATCAACCAATGAGATATGTAATACACCATAGAATGCCTACCTATATATTGTAATACAGGAAAATGAGGCATATACTTAAAAATATTATTGAAGAGAATACATCCCGCTATCGAAAAAACAAGTGACAAGACATATACACCTTCAGGATTCAAAACATTTGCTGCAAAGATTAAATGAGAAGGACAATATATCATAACAGAAAGATATGCTATTAATGCAATACTTACATATCGTTTGGTGAATTGATTATCCTTCCACAAATAGCCTAAAGCATACACAGCTATAGCCAAAGGAATATTAACCATATAAGTAGGACCATTATATCCTAACAAGTACATTATTATAGCCCAAATCAATCCACCAAACACCATCCAATATGCAGATAACTTTTTCTGAAATAGATAATTAAATATCAACTGAGTCCAAAACAAGGTAAAGAGAAACCACAAAGGACGATTTCCTTCAAGTCCACCTGTAAACAGAAGTTCTTTAAAAGGGGTTAAAAGATAATGTTGCCATTTGTAATCTCCATCAATCATCAAGTTAACGCAATTGGCAAGATGCCCTACGACTCCAAAGACTAACCATGGAACAAGTAACTTATGCCCCCCCAGAACTAACAATTGCTTGGTTGGCTTTGGCTTATAAAACATGCCAGACTTATAAAAGAACCAAAACATAAAAAACTGTAATGGTTCCAACCAAACATTATCCACAGAAATACCAATATTTGCCCTCAATATTATATGATTCAACATCATATAGCATATCAGCAATCCTGCAACACCATCAAGATATTCTATACGAGCCTTCATCTTTTCTTGTATTCATCTACAACTTGGCGTAAAGCATCAATATAACCTCTGCCATGCGTCATATCAGGCTCCATATAGTTACCCTCTGCCCACTCATTCCAGGATTTCAACATCAGAATCTGATGTTCTTCTTTCTTTCCCTTGATAGCTTCCATTGCCATACGAACATGCTTGGCAAAATATTCAGGAGTAGAATGAATATACATATTCGTTTTTCGGCCTCCACGAGGAGAATGATCCCATTGAGGAACAATCTGCGGTATCACATTTTCATCCTTATCTATCTCTCCGATAAGTTCCTTATAGTGCTTACTATAATCATAAACATGAGTTGGCCGATTCAATAGGATACCCTGCAAGTGCTTAAATACTTTATGCTTAAATGTATTTCTGTTTTGCTGAGCATGACCCAATATGTCACAATAACAAACAGCGTCATATCCTTTCTGAAGCATCACCTCCTTTTTGATACTATTTTCATTTACATTAGCAACGAGATAGATTCCAGGGAAACCTGCCTCAACACTCATTTTTTTAAAACAATCTACATACTCTTGTGGAAGAGCAATTGGATCAAAGATAAAAAGATAAGGTTTGCCATCTACTTTGACATAACGTTCATCTTTAAAAGCTTTAAGCAGCAACTCAAAATGCGCCTTAGCATCCTCAATACCAGGATAGGTTTGCTCCATTAATACAGCTTTAGAGTCACAACCTGCCGTACAACCTACAGCTCTCCATGTATGATTGGCCCATGCCAAGCAGAAAGGAAAATCAGGCTTACCTGACTCTAACACCTCATGGAACACATCTGCCAAGAGTCTTCTGCCATTACCAAACCAGTAATGCCAGTAACAGAAAGCTGTCACACCTGCTTCACGAGCCATTTGAGCCTGTTGTTCTCGGATAAGTGGTAAACGAAGATCATAATAACCTAACTCAGTTGGTACACGAGGTTCATCATGACCTCGGAACAAAGGCTTTGCTTTGCCTACATTTGTCCACTCAGTAAAACCTTTTCCCCACCACTCATCATTTTCAGGAAATGGATGAAATTGGGGTAAATATAATGCTAAAATTTTGGGATTCATATATTTAAAATTTCATTATGTTTCTACATACAGTCGATATAAAACAATCGCCTCAAAAAGGACTTCAATCGTTCAAGTTTACTAACAAGTGAGGTAGAATCACAGGAGTTATCATAGAAGCGCTTGAACTTTCCATAAGCTTCCATGGATTCCACTACAGGAATATTTTTCAGTATTATAGGAATATGAGAAGATTCGAAGCTATACTTTTCTGCCCAACCTGTTCCACAATGAGTTCCTGAGTCATCTAAACCTCCATTAATGACCATAGCCTGCTTTGGAAAAAGATTGAGTTTTTTATTAAGAAAGAGTGAAGCATAAAAACGTATATACCAAGAATCCACCTTTCCAACCTTTTGGCAATAAAGATTGCCATAACTACCACAATTTCCTCCAAGGTTAAATTTTTTAACCTTAAATCTCATTTTACGGAGAAGATACTTTGTGTTAAGATTCAATAAATCCCAACTTCTTTTCCAAGTAGCCCACCCCCATGGATGCATAAAGTATAAGAAATAGGTATCAGGAAGTTTTTCTTTGATAGGAGGAACAAATGCATTTATCGTTCCAACTCTATTATCATCCTTATATTTTTCCAAACCCTCATTCATAAATTGCAAGAAATAAGGAGATAATATCAAATCATCCTCTACAACTATTACTTTTCCATACTTGTTGATGACTTCGGTAATACCAGCAATAAGGCTGTTTGCCAATCCCCAGTTTTTCTCACGCTCAATAATCCTGATAGACTTGAAACCAGAAATGGTATGGATATACTTACGATTCTCTTCTACCCCAGCTTTCTTCTCAGGCGTTTTAGGACCATCAGAAAAGATAAAGAGGTCAGAATACTTTGCCTCTGCATTTTTGAGCAAGGACTCAACCGCTCTTTGGGTATGATCTGCACGATTATATGTAAATAGTGCTATAGGTGCGTATGTCATGGCTTATTCTATTTTTAAATACTCTACAAAGATGTTCTTGACATAAACTAAATTCATTTTCCACCATTGCCAACAAAGCAAAACTGCCAAACCTATCATGGCAAGAAGGAGAAACCATGAAAAGTTCATGATGAGAATTGCTATTGACATTATAACATGAGCGTAAAATAAATTTCTTGCCAAGACTGACTGATAATAAAACTCTATGCATTTTTCCTTGTCTATTGCTTGCTTGGCTGTTCGCAAACATTTTGCAGCCATTTTATTATTAACTTTATCAACATTGTTAATATCCAGTTTACTTTTTAAGTCTGCAATTTTTGATATGTGAAATCTTGTATATTTTCCATTCAAAATTAAACGAGAGGGTCTTGGAATCCCTATATAATACATAAGATATTCCGCACCACCGCTTATCACTTCATTAACAAATCCTACCACAAAAGCAAGGAAGAGGGACAAAACTATCAATATTGCGGACAACTTACCAATACTATCAATAACATCCTTGTTAAACGCACAGTTTTTTTTAAAAAAGGCTATCCCTAAAAATATCACAATATAAAATCCTGGGATAAGAATTTTCATTGTTTCTTGCCATCTGTAATTCATACTTTTTCTATTTTTTGAGATTGAACATATTCTTCGTATTCTTTCTTGTAATGATATTTATAGCCTGGAGGAGGACTTTTATAATTCTTGATTGCATTCATATCTCCGTTTTGTGCTTTCCACAAAGAATCAACAGGAATCTTTACTATTTGAGAAGTAAATAGTTTCTTCCCTTCATGCTTATAACAATATCGTTTGTAGTCATTCTTAGCAGGAGTAAAGCAAACAGAGCCTCCATAATAACCAGTATTACAAATAACAACATTGCAATACACCAATCGGGATATTGACTCTGCCAAAAAATAGAAAGACTTGATGTCTTGATTGAAAGCCAATATAAAAAGATGCTGGATTCTTCCTTTGTACAACGCATAACGTTCGATGTCATAAAAGTCTGCACAAATAGCTACCCCAACTCTTCCATATTGCTTCAAGTCCAAAATATAAAACTTATCACATGGACTCCATTTGCCCCCGTGAGACTCTATATATTTTAGTTCCCTATGAGCTGCAAAGTTCTTACCAAAAGAAAATACTGTTTCTATAGAAGTGCCATTACCATGTGGCCATCGGTTTGGCACTATAATAATTGCCCTGTTACTTATCAAATTCTTTTCTTTCTTAAAATCAAGCCCTGCAATAACAATTACACCAAGATCATTTGCCATTTTCTTTAATTGACGCTCATATTGCTTGGCAATATTCAACTCAGGAATCACCACTATATCAGGCTTAGAAGTTTCATCTAAACTCCGATATGAGGACAAAGCAATATGAATCTGATGCCAAGTTTTTGTCGCTTCAGAAGCATCCATATATGGAAAGTTAGTATTTTGGGGATGCCAAGCTACATGATTATCCGTACAAGGCTGAACTACTGCTATTTTCAAATAATCTACCATCTTTTCATAAATTTATTACAGTTAATTGCCTTGCCTCTTGATTTGCCACTGAAACCAAGTTATCTTTCAATGATACAATGGACTCTTCCAAATCTTTTATCAAGTCCGCCAATCCCATATAAGTAGTACCATCAAAAGCGGCTGGTATGTAGTCTTCGGCATTACGCAACATATTCAAAATTTCTCTATTATGTGCAGAAAGACAAGCACGAACTATTTTAAAATTCTTAGAAGATATACCTCCTGTTTGTAACAGTTTCATCAAGACACTTTCCCATTCAAAGCCAAATTCTGGACGATATACTATCCAAGGCAAGACCTTTTGCTTAGTTAAAAGTTGCAAGAAGAGCATACCAATTGCATATACCATAGCATCCTCTTTGTGTAAAACATTACCTAAGACACTTGCAGGATAATAATAGCAACTACTATTAATTAACTTATCTTTTGAAAATTCCACAAGAACATCTCGGTCTCTCCAACTATACCAACTATTTTCAGCACAAATATTTATCTTCTTTCCATTTTCCCATATAACAGAAAGAGAAATTGAATAAGGATGAATTATCACTATAGATTTATCGCCCAACTTATCATATGCAGATTTTGCTATAGCCAAAGCAATCTTTGTTGCCATTAACTCTGAATTCCGTACATCTAATTGAAATTCAGAATCTTTATCAGCTTCAACACTCAAAAAACTTAACCATTTTTCTATTGTGACTTTATTAGACGAATCCACAGTTTTAAATCTCTTTTCAAAAGCCTCATAACCAACAAAGTTTAATCCAAACTTTGTTGCTTCATCAAGATTATGTAAAATATAAAAGAATTCAAAAGAATTGAACTTCATTGGCAATTCAAACTTCTTTTCAAATGTGATAGAATCAAAATCTGCCCTTTGAAATTCCATCAAGCATCTACATATAAGCGGAAGGAAGAATTCTTTTTCAGGACAAATGCGATTAACATAACGACCAAAAACAGCCTTCATTTTCAAATCTGCCGTAGGCATTTTAGAATTTATGAGTTCCAAGCCCCACAACATCCAAAAATTGAAAGGTAATAAACCAGAACGATATTTAACTTCATCTCCAAAGTCTCCATCTATTTCTAACGGACTCATTCCAAGTTGTTCTGCAAATGCTTTGTTCAGTAGTTTTGCTTTATTAAGAATCTTCAAAGAATCTGAAATCAAATAATGCCCTTCTTGCTTCGGGATAATCTCAGAAACACTTTTCAAAAACACTTTATCTATATTATGTTGCTCTGGACTCACATAGTTATTTTCCAGCAAACGATTAATCGCCCTTACAATGTTATGAGCCATCCGCAAATGGAACATTGCATACAAATATTCACAACCAAGCGAATGAAGTATACCTTCTTTTTTTATATGCGAAAGCAACTTATACAAATCTACGATTTTTTCTGGTAGATTAAGTGCACAATAATCAAAAGCCCTTACCCATATTTTACTTTTGTCAGGTATCTCCATGATAGCCTTTGTCAACAAGCGATAAATTTTTTCCTTCTTGGATTTAGACTTTTTGTTTCCTTCTTGCAATTCATTCTTCAAACTATCTATAATAGAGAAATCCAAGCCTAACCCTTTGAGTTTTTCAGTCAAAGCATCGAATCCATCTGTACTACCATTAAAAAAACCAAGTTGATACATACTTTGAATCTGGTCGTCTGCCACTTTGTTTTGTGAAACCAACTTATCAACTCGCTCAACCCACTGTTTGCGCAACTCATATACCTTTTCCAAGTCACAATCCCAATCAGCGACCATTCGTGTTAGCATAGAACAAGCAAAAGACACACGAGTATTCTTCTTGATTTCCTGTTCAGGAATATCTGCCACCATAAGCATCTGCAAATCCTTGAAAACCATATCAAACTCTTGGTCAGAAAGCAAGTCTAAATTCAAGCCAGATAATTCTGATACCTTTTGAAGGGTTTCTGTCATAAGAGGAGAAGGATAAAATGGATCCAATGCAGCATTTGTCATTTGTTCTTTCACTTCTTCTTCAGAAGCCTCCTCTCCCTTAAAAAGCGCTGTCAACCCTTTTGGCTCTATCTTATCAAAATTTATCTTCAAGCCTTTGTTTTGTATCAGATCATCGTATTCTTTAACCCACTTATAGAGTTTCAATGAATCCAATGAGACAAAAACATGGTCATCCACATATCGAAAGTGAATCACCTCTCTATTATCTTTAAGTTTTTCCTCTATTTTCTTGTCAATATCAAGCAAAAACACATTTGCCAAGAACCCAGCAACCACCAAACCTGTAGGCAAACCTTCAAAAGGCTTGCCCAACTCCAACTGTATCATAGCCAGTTCATCAGCAGTATAGTCTAACGTATCTAATTTAAAATCAGAAAGTTTTTCGATTAACTGACAAAAGGACTCATCATCACAATAATAGTTACATATAGCTTTACCTATATCTTTCAATTTAGCATATTGATAGAATTTTTCCAAATCAATACCTACCCAATAGAGCTTACCTTCCATTTTATTTTCCTTGGTTGGAAAATAGTCTTTTGTAAGATATGGAAGTTTCAATCCAAGATTATCATCAATAGAATTATTCTCATCCACGATTTGCTGTACTTCTATTGTCAAAGCAGGAGCCTCCTTTAAGTTTGCAAAAGCCATTGCCTTTATGGATGCTGATAATTGTTTACGAAATAGTGGCCATGATTGATTCCATTTTCTGTAGGTACGAGTTGATGACTTTCTAATATTTCCAAACTTCCATTCACCATTTTCTTTCCATATCATACGATTCAATCTATTGCCATAGCTCCAAGCTGGCATCATCTTCTCAAACACAGGTCCGATAACATTGACAACAGCCATCCACACCACTTGGTCTTCGACATTGACCAAAAAGGATTGACGTACTTGAAGACCTCCATCCGCATCTTTACCCTTTGGGAAAGGAGCAGGAAGAAGTGGCTTTAATTGGTACGAACCATTCATTAGCTCTTGATGGATCCGCTTAACGTGGTCTATCATTTTAAACTTAAACTTGGATATTTCAATTTCGTCAAACCATACATCACCATGATGAAATGATTGCTCCACCTTTCGCCAAGCAAGAATAAGATTTTCCACATTGGCAATTCTATCTACAAGACTTTTTCTTTGCTGCATAATATTCCGAATAATCTTTATACTGAAGAGGTAACACTAAAGAATGCAAATAATTACCTCGTTTTCTTAAAGCATCATCAATTTTGGAGAATAAACTTTTACCTGAAACGTCATTATCTGCATACATAAATAGATTCTTGTCCTTCAGATATTTCACATATTCCTCTTTAAAAGCACCAGCACCAGGTATCGCAATCGCCTTTTTTCCCTCAGAAAGCAAAGCCAAGCAATCCGTACCACCTTCAGCGATATATACAGGAGTTTCAGAATCTACGTCAATAATATCTGGCAAATTGAAAATAAAACTATCCGAGTGAATCGGGAAAGAGAAGCGAGCAAGAGGCTTTTCACACAAGCTTCTACCCTGGATTGTAAATAGTTTTTTATTTTCATCATAAAATGGAAACAAAAGGCAAGGACATTCAAAAGCTGTAATATACTTACGTAACTCAAAATTCCACTTTATGACACCAGCTTTCTTGCACCTATCTTGACCAAACTTATTAACAACCACCTCACAGAACTTATCAGCTTTAGTTATAGACTTAACTCCACATTTTTCAACTACTTTAGGGCTATATTGTCTTACATTAAACAGAAAGTTCTTCGCTAAATCTGAAAGTTTGGCCGTTTCCATAATCCAACACAACAATTCTACATCTGGAACATACGCCTTTCTCTCTACCTTACACTTCGGTTGAGCCACGTTGATTTTCAGTAGTTTTTTATTCCTTACATTAGGAACATCAATACTGTATGTTCGAATAAGCCATTGTGCTGCATCCAAAAATTTTAGTCCCAACTTTTTCTCAACAAGTTTAATCACTCCCCCACCTTCACCACAACCATAACAATGATAGCTATTTTTCTTTTTGCAGACATGTAAACTTGGAAACCTTTCTTTATGCATAAAGCACAAGGTCATTCCCCTACTATTCATAGAAATTCCCAGTTTTTCTGCAACATCCGTAATGGGAAGTGCATTTAATTTTTCGATTATATACGGTGGAATATAAGCCATAGCTCATTAGTGTTTTTGTTTATTTTTGTGTGCTATCTTTTTCTTACCACGCTGATATAATCCTACATATTTTATTAACCTATCAAGAATCCAACATATAAATCCTCCCTTTTGGTACTGGTTCCACAATATGGTATTAACAGGACTCATAATTAATTTTATTTCATTCTCACCACAAATCATAGAGTCATTACGAAAAGCGCTCTTGCAATGCAATATCGAATTAGCGATTTCCTTATCAATGGTGCCTCTGGCCTTGAGTTCTCGATATATCTGATGACCAAAGAATGGAGAGAATTCCATATTGGGAGTAAAGTTCTTTCTGAAATGCCAGAAATGTATGATCTTCGCTTCATAAAACCATTTGATGCTCATTGCTATCTGGGCATTATAAACATCAGGAATACATTCTATAATATATCCATAATCATGATCAGTCTTCAGCAAAGCACGCTGATCTGAACTATTGTTCTTCTGGAATGCAGAGTACTTCCAATTTTCTTGCCACTTAGCAAAGAAGTCATGCGTAAAGTTATTATCACGAACCAACATACATCCAGAATTAAACCAATAAGGACTATTGCCCGCATCTATGCCAAAAATTCTGTTAGTATCTGCAACAGTATGATTATAGACAAGATGCTCCTTGAACGGACCATGAAGCTCTGGCACCATGCCGATGTTCTTGACAGGAAGACTATCTACCTCATCTAATGAAGCACAAATGACGGTATCGGTATCGATAAACAAGAAATCACCATCAATCAAATTTCTGATGTTTGTTTTTATGAAACGTGAACGCTCCTTTGCTGGATATTCCTCTGGAACATCTACTGGATACAATTCGTCAATCATGGCAAGAAGCTCAGGATTGGCTTTGATTCTTTCAGCAGTAGGTTTATCAGAAAGTACTTTTACTGTTACCTCCTTATTAAAATGATGCAAAGAATACAAAGAAACCCACAATTCTTCCAAATACAAGTCGCTCTCAGAACTTGTAAGTACATATAATATTGGTGTATTCATAACTATTGAAGGAGTTTTTTGTATGGTGTAAGATTCCAATGACGTTTTATCTTCTTAGAAAAATCCAACTTTATCTGTTGTCCCATCTTTAAAAGAGCCTCATCTGTGTAATCGTTGTCTCTTCCTGCTGCAGAAGTAAAAGTTAACTCACCAAAATATACCTTGCCATCTATCTCATAAAAATCAACTCTGACTTGCTCAAAATCCTCACCTAACTTTGCTGCATATTCCAACATTTCATTCAAACATTCTGGCTTTGGGATATGTACATGATTCTTTGCCTTATTACTAATCCAATCAGTGAGAGGATTCCAATCTAAATCGTAAATACCAAAATCACCAGTATTAGTCATTGGGATTCGGTTTGCCCAAGTTCCTATACAATATGGCTTGCCATTGAAGACTTTAAATTTATAGTCGACCAAACCTAAAGGATTGTTCGTTTCCAACAGTTTTTCTGCTATAAAGCATGGTTTTATGGGTAAATAATGAGGCTGGGCAGAACCTATAAACTTTGCTGCTCCGGAATGATTAAGCCTGTTTATGGCATCTTGCTTATCGAGTTTACCTTTATCTGTAACAACGATGAGATCACTATTGCCATTATTGGGTTTCAAAACATATTTATCTGGAAGCGAGTCAAAGTCTATATCTTCAGCTTTATCCCATTTTCCATAAATAGGAATAAGGATATGCTCCAAGCCTTTGCTCTTGACATATTCACGAACAGCATACTTATCTGTACAAACTGACCACAAAGTGGTGTCTGTACAGAATGCTAACCAGTTGATTTTCTCATTTAATGTTTGTGGATTTTTCCAATCGATCCACTTATGAAAAACATCATGATAAAGAATATCTGCCAAACGACGTGGGTTATGGAATTTTGCCCATTCTACATAATGATTTCTCAAGAACCAATAAACTTGTTCTTTCATTTTTTTAATTAACTTCATAATTATGTCTTTTAAATATTTTTGCTAATACAAATTGCTTTTCACTCTTATTCAACAAGATGATAAAGGAAACTATCAAGGATAAAGAGCAAGCTACTAAACAGGTGTAAACTAAATGCAGGAATGTGTCGGAAAGGTTATTACCGAAAAATAGTGCAGGAATACCAGCAAAAGCCACTACAAAAACAGACCTGAGCAACACTTTCTTGGCATATTGGAGGAAATGAAACTCTATCAGCTTTTTAAGGGTAAAGAACTGAATACTATAGGCGAAGATTTCCCATAATGCCAAACTGAATATTGTTTCAACAGGACTTCCACCAATAGTCAATATGACATAGCATACCGCAATCTGCAAAACATTCAAGATGCTGGTTATGACTCCAAAGGTCTTTAAATTACCTGTAGCAATACCCGAAATAAATACAGGTGTCCACATGGATACAATCAGTGTTTGAACCAACAGGATGCGGATAAATGACACACTATAATCTGGCACGATCTTCAACCACAACTCCAATACATAATGGCACTTGATAAACAAGGGCAGCATGATGGTAAAAAGCAAAATAAACACAAGCTTTGAACCACTAAACATCAATTTGTTCATGTAGCCATAATCCTTGGAAGCATAAGCTTTGGTTATAGCAGGATTTAATGCAGTAGTAAAGTTACTGGAAAAGCCTTTGACTGCTCCTAATACCGTGCCCGCGATTCCTCGTGCAGCATTAACAGTAGGACCGAAAAACATATTGAGTAGAATGGTGGCTCCCTGAGTGGCACATGCCCAAGCAAAGACTCCAAACAAATCCCATGATGCAAAAACAACCATCTCCTTGAACAACTTGCGAGGGAAATGTATAGAATACTTACATTCCTTGAAATTTCGTTTGCAATAGATGGTGTAGAGCGTCCTGTTTAATATAAATGTACACATGGTGAGGAAACCAAAGGTTATCAGTTTATCTACTGGTGACAACACCAATAGAAAAACGACTATCAGCTTCAGAACCACATCTAATATTGACAGCCATGCATAAATGCCCATCTTTTCATGAGCTATTACCTCTGCATTATAAGGGATACTCATAATAGTGGTACACGTTGACACCATCGTAAACTGAAACAGCCAGAAAGCTGCTGTCATTCGGTCGGCTGGTATAACAAGTTTATTATATAAAAGCCATAATCCTACTGCCTCGCCAATAATAAGTACTAATAATAATATAATAAAATGAATAGTAACACTAATGCTAAACACATACCTTACCTCTTCTTCATCATTTTTACCCATAGCAACATTAAGAAATCGCTGAGTAGCGGTATTCATGGAAAAAACAAGAAAAGTGAGGAATGTAACTGTACCACCCACAACATTATTAATACCATAATCGACTACACCTAAGGTATTTAATACAACTCGACTCGTATATAACGACACTAACATGGTAAATGCCATACGAATGTATAGCATGACCGTGTTCTTGGCAACTCTTGAAGTTCTATTGGAACTCATTTTTTAATCTCTTCTAAATATATCTCGTGTATAAACTTTTTTTCTTACATCATCTAAACAGGCATCATAGCGGTTGGCGATGATGGCATGGCTCTGAGCCTTGAAAGCTGCCAAGTCATTGACGACCTTGCTGCCAAAGAAGGTGCTGCCATCTTCGAGTGTAGGCTCATAGATGATCACCTCTGCGCCCTTTGCCTTGATACGCTTCATGATTCCCTGAATGGCTGACTGGCGGAAGTTGTCGGAATTGGATTTCATCGTCAGGCGATAAACACCGATCACACAATTGTGCTCCT
>OIZP01000457.1_pt1 | contig 25873 bp, 22 predicted proteins | sample 1588531 | NCBI WGS metagenome assembly OIZP01 (sample SAMN03283283) | human gut metagenome | biome: human-associated habitat; material: feces | host: Homo sapiens | place: Peru | collected 2012
TGAAAAATAGAATATCCGAAATTAAAGAAGCCCACTTGGTTACCATCCGGCTTGCTTAAAGCATAGCAGGCAGGAACGGAAACCAAGTGGGCTTTTTCAATAATCAAATAAGTGAGCTTTTTGCACCGATATTTAGGTTATCAATTTTCAGGTTGATGGCCTATTTTTTGCGTCTGAAAACATAGAAACACTATATGTAGTGGTAGATGAATATTTTATACCGATATATTGTATTTTGCTGAAGAGATGCGTAGTAAAGGAATCTCATCTAACCGAACGCAGGTAGTGAGATGTACATAGTGAAAACGCCGGAAAGGTCCATCTGGTAAGTCCCTCTGGGCTCTGGGAGGCGGCCGTTGTAGTCAGGTGCTCTTCCTTTGCACCAGCTTCCAGGGAAGCTTTTGGCCGGAGACAGCCTCACCCCGGATGCGGCTGAGAATGGCCTGGGCACTCAGAGCGCCCAGCATTCCCGGGTCGGGAGCCAGGCTGGTCATGCCCACAGGACCCAGACTGCTGTAGTGACTGTTGTCAAAGCTGATAATGGCAAAGTCCCGGGGAACCTTTACCCCCTGATTCAGAAGAATTTCCAGCAGCCGGGAAGCGATTTCGTCGTTGTAGCACACCACGGCGGTGCAGGTTTCCCGGAGCTTTCCTGCAAAAAATTCCAGCCAGGAGGTATCTCCCTGCTCAACCAGAGCCAGCCGCTGATTGGTATCATACCAGAAAACCGCTTCCTCCCGGGAAAGCAGATTCCGCTCCCGCAGAGCCTGCATCATGCCGGAGTAGCGCAGGGCGCCCTGCCGGTCGTCCAGCTTGAAAATACCGCCGATCCGGGTGTGACCCTTTTCCAGCAGATGCCGGGTGGCCAGATATCCGCCTGTCTCGTCATCGTCCCGCAGCACAGGCAGGCTCAACTCCGGATAGCAGCTGTAAATGAAGACAATGGGCATTCCGGTGGCCCGGAGCTTCTCATACAGATCCAGATTGGGATTGGGCAGAGCGGATTTGGTGCCCTCAATGATGAGACCCTGCACCGGATGCTCCAGCAGTTGGGTCAGGATCTTCCGTTCTTTTTCAAATTGATTGTCCGTGCCGTAGACCAGGGCGGAGAAGCCGTTTTCCAGCAAAGTCTGCTGACATTCCATCAGCAGGGCAGGGAAGATATAGGTATTGGCAAAGCTGATGACGATGGCCACGGTGTTATTGCCGGTCCACTCCGGCTCCTTCCGCTCCAGGATTACGGTTCCGCTGCCCTGGCGGCGGGCGATGAGCCCATCCCGGGTGAGAATTTCCAGAGCGCTGCGGACGGTCTGACGGCTGACGTGATAAATTTCCATCAGTTGCTGCTCGGTAGGCAGCCGATTTGTGGCGCGGTAATCCCCAGCGGCGATGGCGGAGCGCAGCGACGCGGCCAGCTGGGCGTATTTTGTGGGCATTTTTCCACCTTCTCAATGCGTGTTAACCACACTATAGCATAAACCCGGGAAAATGCCAAAACTTTTTTCACAGTTCGATACAATTGAAAAATGCAAAGAAGTTGTCCGGAGTATGTTCCGGATTTCTTAACAAAGTTGTATTAAATTCGGGAGATTCCCGCAAGAATAAGGAGAAAAAACACGAAAAACGGAGGCGGGGAATCGTTTCCAAACCCGGGGTGGAAAATGCAAAGCATTGAAAGAAAAGCTGGATAGCAGACAGTTTTTGTGAACAATGACGGAAGCGGCCTGCAAGACATGACAAGCGGAATGACAGTCGAAAATGATAAATATAGCAGGTGTTTTCCGGGAAAATCAGAATTTTTAACTATAAAATGATAAATTCTTAAAAATGAAAGGAGGAATTGTATTGCTAAATTTTAAATTTGTATTGTCCACCTATACGAAAAATCTCTTAGAAGCATACGAATTCTTGACAAGTCCCATTTGGGCAGTTATACTTGCACTATAAGCCGTGTGTAACAGCCGGCGAAAATTTTGTAAGGAGTACGAGACGAATGAAAAAGATTATCGCACTGGTTCTGGCCCTGATGATCATCATGTCCATGACCGCCTGCGGCGCAAAGCCCGCAGAGACTACCCCCGCAGCTCCCGCTGCTACCGAGGCCCCCGCTGCCGCTGCCGAGCCCGCCGGTGATGTCAAGACCTACAAGGTCGGCGTCGCCATCTATCAGTACAACGACAACTTCATGACCCTGTACCGCCAGGAGATCGAGAACTACTTCAAGACCCTGGAGACCGACACCGTCAAGTACGAAGTCACCATGGTCGACGGCAAGAACGACATGGGCGAGCAGACCAACCAGATCGACACCTTCATCACTCAGAAGATGGACGTCATCATCTGCAACCTGGTTCAGACCTCCTCTGCCGAAGTCATCATCGACAAGGTGGTTGCCGCCGGCATTCCTCTGGTTCTGATCAACCGTGAGCCTCTGGGCGACGACGGCGACGAGTCCTACCCCGGCATCATCAACAACCCCACCGTTTGCTACGTCGGTGCTGACGCTCGTCAGTCCGGTACCTACCAGGGCGAGATCGTTCTGGCTCTGCCCAACAAGGGCGACATCAACGGCGACGGCGTTGTTTCCTACGTCATGGTCGTCGGCGACCCCGAGAACCCCGATGCGCAGTACCGTACCGAGTACTCCATCAAGGCTCTGACCGATGCCGGCGTGCAGGTCAAGGAGCTGGTCAAGAACGTTGGTAACTGGGATCAGACCAAGGGCCAGGAGATCGTGGCTGCCGCTCTGACTCAGTACGGCGATGAGATCGAGGTTGTCTTCTGCAACAACGACGGCATGGCTCTGGGCGCTGCCGCTGCCATCGAAGCCGCTGGCCGTAAGGTCGGTGAGGACATCTACCTGCTGGGCGTTGACGCTCTGGACGAGTGCCAGGAGATGGTCCAGAAGGGCACCATGACCGGTACCGTTCTGAACGACCACATCGGCCAGTCCCACAAGGCTGTTGATGTCGCCATCCAGGCTCTGAACGGCGAACCCATCGACAACTACTACTGGGTTGACTACGTCAAGGTTGACGCTTCCTACTTCGGCTAATATCCCGTCTGAACTTCTGTGGGTGGGCTGCTTGCAGCCCACCCCTTTCAGAATGGGGTTTCGTTTGAGGGGATTATGAAAAAAGCTGCCGTTTATAGCCTGTCATTGCGAACCAGTGCGCACACTGGTGTGGCAATCCCCTGGTTGAACGGAACAGTCTTTCATATCCCCCTGAGACGAAACCATAAGTCTTGAATAAGGAAAAGAATAGGAGGTCTGCTCTATGAGTGAATACCGCTTGGAAATGCGCGGTGTTTGTAAGTCTTTCCCCGGTGTAAAGGCCCTGGATCACGCTCAGCTGTGCCTGCATCCCGGCAAAGTACATGCGCTCATGGGAGAAAACGGTGCCGGCAAATCTACGCTGATGAAGTGTATGTTCGGTATCTACAGCATGGACGAGGGAGAGATTTACTACGAGGGTCAGAAGGTCACCATCAAGGACCCTCTGGAAGCACTGAAAATGGGCATTGCCATGGTTCACCAGGAGCTTCAGCCCATCCCCGCCCGTACCATCGGCGAGAACATCTTCCTGGGCCGCTATCCCATGAAGAAGCTGCTGGGCTTTATCCCCGTGGTCGATCATGAAAAAATGTACGCCGACACCGCCAAGCTCCTGAAGAAGGTGCGGATGGACTTCGATCCCAAGCAGATGTTGGGCGAGCTCAGCGTTTCCCAGATGCAGTCTGTGGAAATTGCCAAGGCCGTCTCCGCCAACTGTAAGGTGCTGATTCTGGACGAGCCCACCTCCTCCCTGACGGCGAACGAAGTGGAGGCCCTGTTCCGGATCATTGAGGATCTGAAGGCCGACGGCGTTGCCATCGTTTATATCTCTCACAAGATGGATGAGATTCTGCGGATCTCCGACGAAGTCACCGTCATGCGTGACGGCCACTACATCGGCACCTGGGACAGCAAGGATCTGACCACCGACTTTATCATCTCCAAGATGGTGGGCCGGGAACTGACGAACCTGTACCCCGAGCGGCACAATGTGCCCGGCGAGGTGGTGTTCGAGGTGGAGGACTTCACCTCCATCAACCCCAGAAGCTTCCGTCACGTCAGCTTCAACGTCCGCAAGGGCGAGATCCTGGGCGTCGGCGGTCTGGTGGGTGCTCAGCGGACAGAGCTGATGGAAGGCCTGTTCGGCATCCGCTCCCATACCACCGGTATCATCCGGTTCCAGGGCAAGGAACTGAAAATTGATCGGCCCAAGGATGCGATCGACCAGGGCATCGCCATGCTGACCGAGGATCGGCGGGCAACGGGTATTCTGGGCGTGTTGAGCATCGCGGACAATATTTCCGTGGCATCCCTGAAGCAGTACCTGGATTACGGTATCATGATCAACGACAAGAAGGTCGAGGCCCTGGTTCAGGCAAACGTCAAGAAGATGAACATCAAGACTCCCTCCAGCAAGACTCAGATCCAGAGCCTGTCCGGCGGCAACCAGCAGAAGGTGCTGATCGGCCGTTGGCTGGCAAACGCCCCGGATGTGCTGATCCTGGACGAGCCCACCCGTGGTATCGACGTGGGTGCCAAGTACGAGATTTACTGCATCATCGAAGAGCTGGCCCGGGCAGGAAAGAGCATCATCATGATTTCCTCCGAAATGGCGGAGCTCATCGGTATGTCCGATCGGATCATGGTCATGTGCGACGGCAGAGTGACCGGCTTCGTGGACGGCAAGGATGCCACCCAGGAAAACATTATGGAACTGGCAACCCAGTTTGAGACAGTTTGAGCAAGGAGGAAATTTGAAATATGAAAACACAGATGAGTGTACCTCAGAAAATTTGGAAGGTCATCAAGGGCAACCCCATTGTCATTATGCTGGCCATCATCAGCCTGGCCGTGGGCTTTACCATCAATAACTTCTTCTCCCTGGATAACCTGAATAACCTGATGTGCAACACCACAGTTCGATTCCTCATCGCTTTGGGTGTTTCCGGCTGTCTGATCACCAAGGGCACCGACCTGTCCGCCGGCCGTCAGGCCGCTCTGGCCGCTACCCTGACCGGCGTCATGGTTCAGCGTGCCGATTATGCCAGCCGGATGTTCTCCTGGATGCCCGAGATGAACATGTGGGCAGTGCTGCTCATCGTTCTGGCGGTGGGCGCTATCATCGGTACCATCACCGGCCTGATCGTCGCCTACCTGAACGTGCCCCCCTTCATCGCGACCCTGGGCGTTCAGACCATCATCTACGGCATCAACCTGATCTACACCAACGCTCAGCCCATCGGCGGCTTCACCGACAGCTTCAAGTCCTTCTTCAACTGGAAGATGCTGCCCATCGGCTCCTTCAAGGGCTTCAACGGCTATATCCTCTTTGCGCTGCTCTTCGGCCTGATTTTCTGGTTCATGTATAACAAGACCACCCACGGCAAGTACATCTACGCCATCGGCGGCAACGAGAACGCCGCTGAGGTCTCCGGTGTCAACGTGCGGGTGAGAAAGACCCTGATCTACATGACCGCAGGCCTGATGTACGCCTTCGCCGGTTTCCTGATGACCGGTAAGTCCGGCGGTGCCTCCGCCTCCATGGGCGTCAGCTACGAGCTGGAAGCCATCGCCGGCTGTACCATCGGCGGCGTGTCCACCACCGGTGGTATCGGTACCGTTGGCGGCATCCTGGTGGGCGTGCTGGTGTTCGAGCTGCTGAAGATCATCCTGCAGTTCGTGGGCGCCGATCCCAACTTCAACTACATTGTCCAGGGCCTGGTGGTCATCACCGCCGTTGCCATGGATATCCGTAAGTACGTCGCCAAGAAGTAATTCTATGGAAGAAAAAGACATCAAGGAAGAAACGGCAAAAGAAGAGCAGCTCAAGTCCCAGTGGCAGCTTCAGAAGGAGAACTGGTATGACCGGGTGCCCCTGAATCAGAAGCAGCTGGACATCATCATCGGCGTGTGCCTTGTGCTGCTGGCGCTGACCTTTGTGCTGATCTATCTGGACGCAAAGGACATTTTCCACCTGTTTGGAAGATAATCAAGCCCCCGCGCTTTTCCATCGGAAGAGCGCGGGGTTTTCGTTGACGGCAGGATACCACCGTGGTACAATGACCGCGAAGGAGGCGATCCGATGCCGCAAACACAGACAAAATTCGGTCTGACCGGCAATCAGCTGAAGCTCATTGCTCTCGTGACCATGACTATTGACCATGTGGGGCTGCTGCTCCTGCCGCAGCTGGTGATTTTGCGGATCATCGGCAGGCTCTCCATGCCCCTGTATGCCTACATGATTGCCCAGGGCTGCCGATACACCCACGACCGGCGACGGTATTTCCTCCGGCTGGCAGGGCTGGCTCTGGCGTGCCAGGTCGTGTATTATCTGGCTGACCGCTCCTTGTATCAGTGCATTCTTGTGACCTTCTCCTTGTCGGTGCTGTGCATCAGCGCCATCGATAGGGCTCGGCGCGGAAGCGGCCTGGGATGGACGCTGGCGGCAGCTGCCGTGCTGCTGGGGGCGGGGGCGATCTGCGAACTGCTGCCTTGCTGGATTCCGGGCTTTGCGGTGGATTACGGCTTTTTTGGGGTGTTCCTGACGATACTCCTCTACTATGCCGGAAAAAAGGGCATTGTGCCCGGAATGCTGCTGCTGTGTCTGTCTCTGGGTGGGCTGCAATGGTGGTCCCTGGCCGCGGTGCCGCTGATGTTTTTGTACAACGGCCAGCGGGGGAACTGCTCATTGGGCTGGATGTTCTACCTCTATTACCCGTTGCACCTGGCGGTGCTCTATGGCATTGCAATGTTACCGCTATTGACCGGAAATGGCTGATGGTTTGAAGCAAGATGAAAAATGGGGATACCAACAATGCGATGAAGGCCTGCTGCGCTGATCTGATGGATTATGTGAGATAAGCGGCCAAGTTCAGCCGCCTTCCGGTTCCGATTCAGGTAACGACACTGCTCATAGAGACAGAGAATGTGAATGACCTTTTGCAGGCCGCATAGGTTTTCGGGTGGAAAACCGTGACGGCGGCTGCGGTGTACTGGAAACCGCGTGAATTATAGATATGCCCGTGGATGCCTTCCTGATGTTTGAGGAAGGCATCCTTTTTTGCGGCGTGACGTTGCTGCATCCGAAAGGGAGCGGGGGATTTCCGAAGGGAAAGACGCTGGATTTTTGGGCTCCTGGCAAGTTGCACAATTTTGACTTATGTTGTTTTGCTGTTTTGACATGTGAATTTTCGGGGTTCTTGGCTGTGACAATATTGACTTTAGTTGGAAATAATGTTAAGATTGCAACATAAAACAACATAGTAGCAACTATGTTGAAGAAAGGGAGCATAAAAATATGAGTTACATTGAAACGATTGTTGAAAATGCGAGAAAAGCCCAGGCGGAATTTGAGCTGTATGACCAGAAGCAGGTGGATGCCGTGGTCAAAGCCGTGGGCAAGGTCATCTATGACAACGCGGAAATGATTGCGAAGGAAGCCGTTGAGGAAAGCGGCTACGGTCGCGTGGACAGCAAGATTATCAAGCTGCAGCGCTGCACCCTGGGCGCCTGGCATTTCCTTCACGATAAGCCCTCTGTGGGTATGATCGCCTATGACACCGTGGAAAATTTGGCTACCTTTGCCAAGCCTCTGGGCGTAGTGGCGGCTCTGGTGCCCACCACCAACCCTGTGTCAACGGTGGCCAGCAACGGCATGAACATCCTAAAATGCCGCAATGCCATGATCGTTTCTCCCCACCCCCGTGCCAAGCGGGTGACCAAGCACGGCGTGGATCTGATCAATGAGGCCCTCAGAAAGCTGGGCGCGCCCGAAAACCTGATTCAGGTGGTGGAGGAGCCTACCCTTGCCTATACCCAGGAGCTCATGCAGCTGTCTGACGTAGTCGTAGCCACCGGCGGCGCCGCCATGGTCAAGTCTGCCTATTCCAGCGGCCGCCCCTCCTTCGGCGTTGGCCCCGGCAATGTGCAGGTGGTTGTGGATCCTGAATATCAGGACTTTGACAGAATCGTGGGCAACATCACCAACGCCCGGTCTTACGACAACGGTATGCCCTGCACCGGTGAGCAGGCCATTCATGTGCGGAAGGATCAGATGGAGGCGCTGCTGGAGGCCTTTGCCAAGGCCGGTGCCTATGTGCTGCCGGACGACAAGGCTCCTGAGCTGGCAAAGATTCTCTTCAAGGAAAACGGCATGACCGATCCTGCCCATGTGGGTATGCGTCCGTGCAAGCTGGCTGAGCTCATGGGTCTGACCATTCCCGAGAATACCTCCATTCTCCTGTTCCGGAGCCTGGGCATGACCCGGGAGAATCTGCTTCGTCGGGAGAAGCTGTGCCCTGTGGTTCAGGTGTTCCCCTTTGATACCTTTGAGGAGGGCATTGCCAACGCCAAGTGCAACCTGGAATGGGAGGGCAAGGGCCACTCTGCCGTCGTCTACACCGATGACACCAAGAAGGCTGAGTATGCCGGCCTGCATCTGCCGGTTTCCCGTGTCGTAGTGAACCAGCCCGGCGGAGCGGCCTCCGGCGGCAATTTCATCAACGGCCTGCATCCGACCATGTCCCTGGGCTGTGGCAGCTGGGGCAACAACTCCATCAGCGATAATTTGACCTATCAGCACCTGATGAACACCACCAAGCTGGCCTATTATCATCCTTCCTCTCTACCCTCCGACGAGGAAGTCTGGGCCGAGTAATTCGAATGTCCGGGAAACGCTTTCCGAAAGTGTTTCCCGGACAGAAGAGCCTGGCGTCCGGTGAGGCTTGTTCGGATCAACCGCAAGACAGCCGGTGCCGCCAGGCGATGCTTTTCGGAGAAAAAGTCGTTTTTCATCCGAAAACAGTCTAAGAAGAAAGGAACACCTTCGTTATGTCTCTGGAATATCTGAAGAATCAGGTTGCCATTGTGGGCGTGGGCTATACGCCCCAGGGCAAGGTTCCCGGCCGTACCGCCGCCAGCTTCCACATTGAGGCAATCCGCAACGCCATTCAGGATGCGGGGATTTCCAAAAATGACATCGGCGCTTTGATGCTGTACCGCCATTTTGACGCCATCGGCGGGGACTATGAAACCACCGCCTTTACCGTAGGAGAACAGCTGGGCGTCAGCCCCGCCCTCATCAGCCAGGAGCATCAGTGCACCCGGAGCTGGCTGTACTACTCCGTAGGTCTGCTGATGAGCCGTCTTGTAAAGTATGTGGTCATTTCCTACGCCGACAACGCCCGCAGCGCACACCGGAGCTTCGTCAAGGAGCTGTCCGGCGGCAAGGCTACAGACGAGCTGGCATCCTATGGCGATCTGAGCACCATGGCAAAGTATGCCATGTTGGCCCGCCGAGCCATGGAGAGCTACGGTACCGGCCCTGAGGTCTGGAAGGAAATCTCCATCGCCCAGCGCCGCTGGGCTCAGTTGAATCCCATAGCCGGCATGTACGGCAAGCCTTTGGACGCGGCAGGCTATTTCGCCGCCCCGGCGGTCATCGAGCCTTTCCGGCTTCTGGATGCTACCCCCGCTTCCGACGGAGGCCGTGCCATCGTTCTGACCCTGTCGGAAAATGCCCAGGGACGGAACCATCCTCCGGTTTATCTCCGGGGCATCGGCAGTGCCAACCGCCCCATTTCCGCCTACCGCATGAATGTGGAGGACGAAAACACCGCCGCCGCGGAGAGCAGCCGCATGGCCTTCCGGATGGCGGGAATCACCCACAAGGATGTGGACGCCTGCGAACTGTACGACTGCTTTACCTATACCGTGGAGGCAACCCTCCGGGATTATGGCTTCTTCCGCCGGGAGGAGGTTCGGGACTTCCTGACAGCGGAACGGCTGGGTCCCGGCGGCCTGTTCCCGGTGAACACCTCCGGCGGAATGCTCTCCGAGGGCTATTTTATGGGTCTGACACCGGTGGCGGAGGCGGTTATGCAGCTGCGGGGGGAATGCGGCCAGCGGCAGCTGGGCACGGTACCCGGCACCAAGACCCCGGAGATCATCGTGTGCAGTGACAACGGCGGCGTATTCCACAGCCACGCCACGCTGGTACTGGGAAGGGAGGCCAAGTAAATGGAAAAAATCGAAATGCAGACCTTTTTCCCGCCCAGAATTTCCGCCGATACCAAGGCTTTCTGGGAGGGCTGCAAGGCCCATAAGCTCCTGCTTCAGCGCTGCCGTCACTGCGGCAAGGTTATTTGGCCGGCTCAGTATCTGTGCCCGGACTGCCTGAGCGAGGATCTGGAGCTGACGGAAATGAGCGGCAGAGGTACCGTCTATTCCTGGGAGGTGTTCCGCCGGGCCTTCCACCCTGCCATGGAAGAGAAGCTGCCCTATGTGGTGGCGGCCGTAGATCTGGAGGAAGGCGCCCGGATGATCACCAACCTGGTTGACTGCGAACTGGGGCAGCTGCGCTGCGGTCTGCCCGTGGAGCTGCGGTGGTGCGACGGCGCCGAGTACACCCGCCCCGTATTTGTCATTCGGAGGGACGAGAAATGAAGATTGTCATTCTGGGCGGCAACGCCGCCGGCATGAGCGCCGCCTCCCGCATGAAGCGGAAGGCACCGGATACCCAGGTCATCGTTCTGGAAAAAACCGAAACCGTGTCCTATGGCGCCTGCGGTATGCCCTACTACATTGCGGATCTGAACCCGGATCTGAACCGCATGAAAATCCGGCCTGTGGAAAAGTTCCGGGAGCAGGGCATTGACGTGCGATTGAACCATGAGGTTGAACGGGTGGATCGGGAGAATAAAACCGTCTACGGCAGCTGCAAGGGGGAGCCTTTTGCGATTTCCTATGACAAGCTGCTGGTGGCGACCGGGTCTTCTCCCATTGTGCCGCCGCTGCCGGGCATCGACCTTGCGGGTATTTTTCCGCTCAAGACCCTGGAGCAGGCTGCGGCTCTGAAGAGCGCATTGGGCCCGGAGAAGGACGTGGTCATTGTGGGCGGCGGCTACATCGGCCTGGAACTGGCCGAGGCCTGTCTGCTGCGGAAAGTCCGCTCTCTGACCCTCGTAGAGGCGGCTGACCATGTGCTGACCACTTTTGACGATGAATTCGGTGAGGCCGCCGTGGCGGAGCTTCAGAAGCACGGCGTCAGGGTCTGCCTGTCCCAGCGGGTCAAGGGCTTTTCCGGGGAAGACGGTCACGTTACCGCAGTCCTGACAGAGGGCGGCGAGGTGAAGGCCGACGTGGTCATTTTGTCCATCGGCATTCGCCCCAATACCAGATTCCTGGAGGGCGTGGATAAGCTGCCCAACGGCGCCCTCATCACAGGCACCGATATGCGAACCAGCGACCCGGATATTTATGCCGCCGGTGACTGCGCCACGGTTATGCACCGGGTACTGAAAAAGCCTGTATATCTGGCTTTGGGAACCAATGCCAATAAACAGGGGAGACTGGCGGGAGACAGTATGCTGGGCAAGCCCGTGTGCTTCGACCGACCCTTGGGAACCTCCATGCTGCGGCTTATGGGTCTGGAATTTGCCTGCACCGGTCTGAACGAGAAAACCGCCAAGGCGCAGGGAATTGCCTATAAAGCCAACACCGTCACCGCGCGATCCCACGCCGGCTATTACCCGGATCCGGCGATCATCACCGTGAAGCTGATTTACGATCCGGATACCAAGGTGATTCTGGGCGCTCAGTTGATGGGTGCCAAGGAAACCGCTCTGCGGATCGATGTCTTTGCCTGCGCCATTGACCGGGGAATGACCACGGCGGAACTGGGCTTTTTGGATCTGGGCTACGCCCCGCCCTTCGCTTCCGTGTGGGATGCCATTCTCATCGCCGCCAACGCTTCCAAATAATTCAACATTATGCAATTGGCAACTCGCACAAAACCAAAGAATAGAACCTGTGCATTTTGTGGAATATGCTTTTAAAATCTTGAAAATTGTTGACTTTTGAGAATTTGTGTTGTATTTTAATCATGCAACACAAGCAAACCCAAAAACAAGACAATGGAGGAAACCCAAATGAAAAAAATCATGGCATTGGTTCTGGTTTTGGCTATGGCTCTGGCAATGATGGCCGGCTGCTCGTCCAACCAGAAGCCCGCAGCAACCGCCCCCGCCGCCGGCAACACCGAGGCTGCCAACGCCCCAGCGGCAGATGGGCTGCCCCTGGCCGGCAAGAAGTTCGCCTATATCCTGAACGTTGTGTCCAGTGACATTTTCCAGATGGCTGCCAACGCTGCCAAGGAGACTGCTGAGGCTCTGGGTGCTACCGTGGACGTGTACCTCACCGACACCGACAACACCAAGTTCCAGGACACCGTGTCTGCCTGCTCCAATCAGGGCTACGACGGCATGTTCCTGAGCCACGGCAACCAGGAGTCCGCGCTGAAGCTGGTCAAAGACCTGCGCAGCAAGGGCATTGAGGTTGTTTGCTTCGACACCCAGTTTGTGGACGACTCCGGCGCCAACGTCAACGGCTCCCTGGAGGGCGTGACCCAGATGTTCCAGAACGACCAGGACATGGCAAAAATGCTGCTGGACTACCTGTTGGGTCTGTACCCCGAGAAGGTTGCCGCCGGCGAGCCCATCAAGCTCCTGAAGATCTGGCGCGGCCCCGGCATTGCTCCCTTTGACCGCCGTCAGGAAGGCTACAAGGAGTACGAGGACAAGGGCCTCATCGAGACGGTGGAAGTCATCGCTCCCTCCGATCCCAAGAACGGCGAGTCCAGTATGTCCGACGTAATGTCCGCCACCCTGCCCAAGTATGCTGTCGGTTCCATCGACGGTCTGTGGTGCTGCTATGATGCCTATGCCAGAGGCGCCTACGTTGCTATGAAGGAAGCCGGCCGTACGGATATCCCCATGGTTTCCGTTGACATTTCCAACCAGGACATCAACTTCATGATCGACGGCTCCAATGTCTGGAAGGCCTGCGCCACCGTGGATTTCACCACCATCGGTCAGCAGGGCATCCGGATCCTGGCTATGAAGCTCATGGGTGATGAGACCGAGGCGGTCTACAACCTGACGCCTTCTCTGGTGAGCTATGATCAGCTCAACGCCGATTCCAACGTCACCAACCTGGGTGAAGTGGTGGAGAACTACGGCATCAACAACGACCACATTCCCGACTGGATGGCACCCTACATTGCAGAGAAGTAAGTAATCGATTTGCGGATGCTGGGAATTTGATGAAGTCCCCGGCATCCGCTATTTTTCCGAAAGGAGTTTCACCGAGGAATGAAACTGGAAGCCAAAAAAGTATCCATTGAATTTCCCGGCGTAAAGGCTCTGTCCGATGTGGACTTTGAGCTGAACACCGGAGAGATCCGTGCGGTGGTCGGCGCCAACGGCGCGGGCAAATCCACACTGATGAAAGTCTTCGCCGGCGCAAATCCGGGTTATACCGGAGAGGTCTTCCTGGATGGCAAAAAGGTGGAGCTGCGGACCCCCGCCGCCGCCAAAGCCCTGGGTATTGAGATCGTGTATCAGGAGGTGGATATGGCCCTGTTCCCCTCTCAGACCGTGGCGGAGAACATCATGATGAACAAGCTGATCGTAGGCATGAAGGGCAAAGCCGCCGTGAACTGGACTGAGATCCGGAAGGAAGCCAGGGCTATCCTTCAGAAGCTTCACATCGACATCGATGTGAACCGGCTGGTAGGTTCTCTGTCTCTGGCTCAGAAGCAAATGGTGCTCATTGCCCGGGCTGTCCAGGGCGAGTGCAATTTCCTGATTCTGGACGAGCCTACCGCCCCTCTGAGTACCGCAGAAACGGAACGCCTGTTCCAAATGGTAGAGCATTTGAGAAAAACCGAGGACATCGCCATCGTTTTCATTTCTCACAGACTCCAGGAGGTCAAGCATATCTGCAACAGCATCACCATCATGCGCAACGGCAAAGTGGTGGAAAACGGCCTGCTGAACCTGGAACGATCCATTAACTCCATTGTTACCCAAATGCTGGGCCGCTCCTTTGACGAGAACTTCCCCAAGGTTCAGACCCAGATCGGCGACGTCGCCTTCGAGGTCAAAGACCTGTACGATATGGACGGTATGGTCAACGGCGTGTCCCTCTACGCCCGAGCCGGCGAGATCGTCGGCGTCAGCGGCCTGGTGGGTGCCGGCAAGACGGAGCTGTCCAAGACTATTTTCGGCGACCGGAGAATCAAGAGCGGCTCTGTGCTGCTCCGGGGCAAAGAGCTGAAAATCGGAAGCCCCACCGATGCCGTCCGAAGCGGCATTGGTCTGGTTCCCGAGGAGCGCCGGAAGGAAGGCGTTCTGGTGGACGAGCCTGTGGCCTTTAACCTGGTGGCGGCCTCCCTGTCCAAGTACAGCAACGGGATTTGGCTCAGCAAGAAAAAGCAGCTTGCCAACGCCGACCGTTTCATTGCGTCCATGGGCATCAAAACCCCGTCTCCCATGCAGAAGGTGGCAAACCTTTCCGGCGGCAACCAGCAGAAGGTGGTTGTCGGCAAATGGTTGGCCGCGGACTGCGATGTATACATCTTTGACGAGCCTACCAAGGGCGTGGATGTGGGCGCAAAGACCGACATTTTCCGGCTGATCGGAGAGATTGCCGCCGCCGGCAAATGCGCCCTGTATATCTCCAGCGAAACCGATGAGATTCTGTCCATTACCGACCGTGTCTATGTTATGTTCGACGGCAAAGTGACCGCCGAACTGGAAACCGCAAAAACAAACGAAGACGAAATCATGTTCTACTCTACCGGAGGTCAGAAAAACAATGAATAACACGAAAACGCTTCAGAAACACAAACTCGGCCTTTCCGGTTTCCTGCGGAACTGGGCCGCTGCCCTGGCTGTCGTTCTCTGCCTGGTGATTTTTACCATTGCCAGACCCACCACGTTCCTGACCTCTGACAATATTATCACGATCCTTCGGTCCGTGTCCATTACCTGCGTTCTGGCGATGGCACTGACGATTACCCTGGCTGTGGGCGGCTTCGATCTGGCTGCCGGCGCCCTTGCCTCTGTGTCCGGCTACTTCCTCATGAGCTTCCTGCTGTGGCATGGCTGGAACTTCTGGCTGGCCATGCTGGTAAACATCGTTCTGACCATGGCCATTCAGTGCATTAGCATGGGCTTGATCATCAAATGCAAGATTCCCGATCTGCTGGCTACCTGCGCCATGTCCTTCGTTCTGTCCGGTCTGGGTCTGACCTACACCGGCGGCGGTGCCGTTTCCGCCGGCATGAACCGTCCCAACGGAGAGCCTTCCGTGGGCTCCATTCCCGCCATTATGGGCAAGATCGGTTCCTCTCCCACGATTATCATCATTATGCTGGCCTGTGTCCTGGTCTGCCATGTGTTCCTGACCTACACCAAGTACGGCCGTTACATCTACGCGGTGGGCGGCAATAAGCAGGCCGCGAAGCTCTCCGGCATTCCCGTTGCCCGGTACCGCTTCATTGCCGGTATGATTTCCGCCGTGTTCATCGCCATTGCCGCGCTGCTGGTGGTTTCCCGAAACAGCTCCGCTCAGATTCAGGCTGCCGACGGCTATCAGATGCCCGCTCTGGCCGCCGTGTTCATCGGCCGTTCCGTTGCCGGCGCGGAAAAGCCCAATGCCGCGGGAACCCTGCTGGGCGCTCTGCTGGTGGGTATTCTGGACAACGGCCTGACCATGTGCGGCGTGCCCTACTACACCTTGCCCGCAATCAAGGGCCTAGTGCTGGCTGTGGCACTGATTTCTGCTTACATCTCCAACAAGGAAGACTGATTGGAGGTTCACTATGGAAAAGTATGCTGAGCACTTCCGCCTGTCCGAGCGGGACGTGGAGGAGTATATCCGCACCAAACTTCCGGATTATTTCGGAGAAGGCCCTCTGGAGATTTCGGAAATCGGCGACGGCAACATCAACTATGTGTTCCGGGCAAAAGACAAAAACGGAAAATCCATCATCATCAAGCAGGCCGATAAATTCGTCCGCTCCACCGGTCACAGTGCCGACACGGATCGGAATCGGATTGAGGCTCAGATTCTCCAGCTGGAGTACAAGCTGTCTCCCAATCACATTCCGGTGATTTATCTGTATGACCCTGTTATGTGCTGCGTGGTCATGCAGGATGTGGGCGATCACAAGAATCTGCGCTACGCCCTTATGAACCATGAGACCTATCCGACCCTGGCAAAGGACATGGGGCAGTTCCTGGCGGACACTCTGATTTCCACCTCTGACCTGTGCCTGGATGCCCAGGAAAAGAAGGCGCTGGTTAAGAATTACATCAACCCCTCCATGTGTGACATTTCCGAGCGGCTGGTTTTCTCCGAGCCCTACACCAATGCCCGGGGCTCCAACCAACCCTTCGCACCGAACAAAGACTGGCTGGAGCAGGAGCTGTATCGGGATCCTGCCCTGAAGCTGGCGGCTGCCAAGCTGGAGACCCGCTTCATGGACAATGCGCAGGCACTGATCCACGGGGATCTGCACAGCGGCTCCATCTTCGTCAAGAAGGGCTCCACCATGGTTCTGGATCCGGAGTTTGCGTTCTTCGGCCCGGCAGGGTACGATATCGGCAACGTGATTGCCCACTTTGCCATTGCCTGGGCGGCCGCCGAGGCTTCCATGGGCGCTTCCGAAGAAAAGATGTGCTACCTGGCCTATCTGGAGACGTGCATGACCCAGGTGATCTGCCAGTTCCGCAGCCACGCCTTGGAGCTGGCGGAAAAGGCCATAGATCCCATGTTTACCGGAACCGATTATCAGCGCTGGTTTGTGGAGGAAATGGTAGCCGATGCCGCCGGTTATGCCGGCACAGAAATCATCCGCCGGATTGTGGGTTCAGCCAAGGTCAAGGACATCACTACCCTGACGGACACTGCCCGGCTGAGAGCGGAACGCACGGCGGTGCTGGCCGCTAAGACCATGATCCTGACCATGCAGCGACCGGGCATGGATCCCAAGGAGTACACCGAGGCGCTTCGCGCGGCGGCAAAACTGGATTAAAACAGGAGAAGGAAGAAATGATTAAGCAGGAAATCAAAGAGCGTGTATTGGATACCACACTTTTGAGCTACCGCCAGGGACTGTTTGCCGGCACCAGCGGAAATCTCAGCGAATACGACCCGCAGACGGGTTACATGTACATTACGCCCAGCTCCTATCCCTATGAAGCCATGACTGTGGACGATATTATGGTCATTGACCTGGATGGCAACATCATCGAAGGTTCTCACCATCCCTCCTCCGAATGGAGAATGCACGCCATCGTTTACCGGAATATGGCACCCAGAGTGCTGTCCGTAGTTCATACCCACTCTCCCTACGCCACGGCCTTTGCCGTGTGTCAGAAGGCCATTCCTGTCATCCTCATCGAGATGGTTCCCTTCCTGGGAGGGGATGTGCCTGTGGCGGAATTTGCCGTACCCGGCACCGATGACGTAGGCACCAACGCCGTGCGGGCGCTGAAAGATCGGAACGCCTGCCTGATGGCAAACCACGGCGTCCTTTCCGTAGGCAAGAATCTGGCACAGGCTCACGTTCAGGCCATTTACGCGGAGGACGCTGCCAAAATCTGCGGCATTGCGAATTCCATGGGCTACGGGATCCGCACCGTTCCCGATGAGGCGGTGGAGATCATGCGCAATCGGGGCAAGCAGAAAAAGTAAGCAAAGGGCGGAGAAATCCGCGGAAATGGAGGAAAAGTAATTATGTTTCGAGCAGACGAAGGACTGGGCTTCCTTCTTAGGTATGAGAACGTTGCCTGGTATGAGGACGGCGCGGTCCGCATCCTGGATCGGCGGATTTACCCCGTTCGCACTGAGTTTGTGACCTGCACCCGCCATGAGCAGGTGGCTCAGGCCATTGCGGACATGGTCACCCAGTCCGGCGGTCCCTACACCGCCGCCGCCATGGGTATGGCGCTGGCTGCCTATGAGGCCCGGGAAATCGCCGACGACGCGGCTTATCTTTCCTACCTGGAAAAGGCGGCTTATACCTTGTCTCACGCCCGGCCTACCACCGTCAAGAAGATGGAAAAGGTGGTGGAGCGTGCCATGGCCCGGATTCATCGGGAACTGGCTCAGGGCACCGGTCGCCAGGATATGCCCCAGAAGCTGCTGGAAGATGCTGTGGATCGGTGCAACGAGAGCTACACCCGTTATGATCGGATTGCCGAGCACCTGGCGGATCAGATTCCCCAGGGCGGCACCATTATGACCCAATGCTTTGCCGAGACGATCATCGGCACCCTGCTTCGGGAGTGCCGGAAGCGGGGCAATGAGATTCGCATGATCTGCCCGGAGACCCGTCCCTATTACCAGGGCGCCCGGCTTACCGCCAGTCTGGCTCGGGACATGGGCTTTGACACGACGGTGATTACGGATAATATGCCCGCCTACACCATGAAGGAAAAGCATGTGGATCTGTTCACCTCCGCCGCCGATGTCATCACCATGGACGGCTATGTGGTCAACAAGGTTGGCACCTTCCAGATTGCCCTGGCAGCCCAGTATTGGGGGATTCCCTATTTTGCCACCGGCACGCCCAATCCCGGCCATCCCTCCATCGATACCGTCAAAATCGAGCAGCGGGATCCGGAGCTGGTTCTGAGCTCCCTGGAGGCTGGCAAGCACACCTTCCCCGGTGTGAAGGGCTACTATCCGGCCTTTGACGTGACCCCGCCCAAGCTCTGCAACGGCATTGTTACAGACAAGGGCATCTATTCCCCCTACAATCTGAAAAACTACTTCAAGGATTGATACTGAACTCCAATTAAAATCTTTAAAAAAGATTTTAATTGCCTGAAAGGCATGGAGTTCATATGAGACTTGTTTTGTGATTTCTTTCCTTATAAATCACAAAACAGGCAGCGCCTTCAGGCGATGCCTTCCTGATTAAAATTAAGATTTTAATCAGGAAATAGTATGAGAAAAGCCGGAAGCCGCTGCCCAGAGGGAAAAATCTTGCCCAGCCCCAATGGCTGGGCAAGGGGCAGCGTCCCGGCAATCAGAACAAAAGGAAAATGGGATCGCCGCGCAGACGATCCCATTTTTTTCAGGGTACTTACGGATTCGGCTGGGACACTGACCAGCGATAGCACACATGAGCCTCGTCCAGCGCAGCCCGCCAGGCCTCGTCCAGAGGCCGATTGGTAATGAGGTTCTGAATCTCCGAAAAATCCGAGGTCAGGTTGGTAAAGCCGCAGAGTCCGAATTTGGTGTGATCCGCCAGCAGGAAGCTCTCTGCCGAGCGGGAGAGCAGAGCCTGGTGCATTGCGGCGGCCTGCTCGTTGGAGTCGAAGACACACTGCTGCAGGTGCAGACCCCGGCAGGAGAAAAAGGCCTTGTCAAAATAGTGGGTATTCAGGAACTTCTGGGTCTCCTGGCCGAAAAGCCCCAGAGCCGCGGGATTCAGTCTGCCGCCGGTGACGATAATTTCCGTATTCTTACTGCCGCTCAGTTCCTGCAGAACACTGACGGAGTTTGTCACCACGGTCAGCGGAATGTCCCGAATCTCGGCGCACAGGGCAAGAACCGTGGTGGAATTGTCCATGAAAATGCAGTCATTGGGACGAATGGCCTGGACGGCAATTTTGGCAATCTGTTGTTTTTCCGCGGCGAACAGGGATTTCTTCACGGTATGTGGAATGCTTGTTGTACTTCTGTTGCACAAAATGGCACCGCCGAAGGTTTTTCTGCAGAAGCCCTCGTTGCTGAGTGCTTCCAGATCCCGCCGGATTGTTTCTCCGCTTACGTTTAAGTCCGCTGCCAACACGCTGACGGAAACGCTTTTGTCCTGAAGAAGTTTGTTCTTGATTTTCTCTCGTCTCTGTGATTGTATCATGTAACCTCACCCCATCATTACTTTTACATCCACATAATACCACATTGAATCCCTGAAATCAACATATTGTTTGCAAAAATCAGACGTTTTTTCAAATCTATTTTTAGAAATTTGGAGGTTTTGTATGAACTGGCAGTATTTTAATCCCTCAAAAATCGTCTTTGGCCCCGGCGTCCTGCGGGAACTCCACCAACAGCCCCTTCCCGGCAAGACCGCCCTCATCGTCACAACCAACGGAAAATCCGTCCAGCGCTGCGGCTATCTGCCCACCCTCTGCGGGGAGCTGGAGAAGGCCGGCGTCGGCTATCACATTTTCCACGAGGTTTTGCAGAATCCCACAGTGGAAAACATTACCGATGGCGCGGCTCTGGCAAAGGAGAAGGTCTGTGACTTTGTGATTGCCCTGGGCGGCGGCAGCGCCCTGGACGCCGGCAAGGCCATTGCCTTGATGGCCGTGAACCCCGGCTCCATTTGGGATTATTTCATGGCCTGCTCCGGCGGCCGCCAGACCCCCAAGAATGTTCCCCTGCCCTTCGTTGCCATTCCCACCACCGCCGGCACCGGTTCCGAGACCGACTCGGGCTTTGTTATCAGCAACCTGCAGGCGGGAGAGAAGCTGGCTACCGGCCATCCCGGCTGCTTCCCCAAGCTTACCGTTATCGACCCGGAACTGACCGTCAGCGTACCGCCAAAGTACACCGCTTTCCAGGGCTATGACGTGTTGTGCCACGCCATGGAGTGCTATCTAAGCCCCAAGGCCATGCCCCTTTCCGATATTCTCATTCCGGAAATTCTCTCTCGGGTGGGCAAGTATCTGCCCCGAGCCGTAGCCGACGGCAGCGATATAGAAGCCAGATCCGAAATGGCGCTTGCCAGCGCCCTGGCAGGCTTCTGCCTGACCATGAGCAGTCTGACCCTTCAGCATGCCCTGGAGCATTCTCTGTCCGGCGTGTATCATAACCTGGTGCACGGCTGCGGCCTGGCCCTGCTGAGCCGGGCTTACCTTGCCAACTGCGCCAAAAAGGAGGTCTACCGGCCCCGAATGGCAAAAATGGCGGACGCTCTGCTGGGCACCACCGGTTCCCAGGCCGAGGATCTTGTCCGGGCTACGGAGGAACTGAAGCAAGCGTGCGGTATGGGCGATCTGAAAATGGCGGATTTCGGCGTAAAAGTGGAGGATTTCCCCAAAATCATTGCCGGAAGCCACACGCGCCACTATGACAACGAACGGCTGCCGATTACCGATGGGGAAGTGGAGCGGATTCTCTATGACGCCATGGGATAAGGCCGAGAACCGGCGGAAGGCCTGGGTGGTGCTTCTGGGCTGCTGCCTCATGCAGGGAGGGAGCCTGGGACTGGTTCAGAACAGCATGGGCGTCTTTTTCAGTGCCGTCAGCCGGGACCTGGGCTTTTCCCTGGGAGGCATTTCCCTGTACCGAACCATTAGCGGCCTGTCCTCCTGCCTGCTGCTGCCCTTTGTGGGCAGAATCCTCTATTGCCTGGATACCCGGGTAAGCCTCACTGCCAGTTCCGTGGTTTATGCGGGCATTACCCTCCTTATGGCCGGTTTCACCCAGCTCTGGCAGTGGTATGCGGCTTCCTTCTTCCTGGGACTGGCGGGGGCTATGCTCTTGAGCTCCGCGGCTCCCATCATTCTGGAAAACTGGTATCCAAAGAGCCTGGGTCTTGCCGTAGGCCTTTCCGCCTCCTTTTCCGGCTTCATGGGGATTCTGGGCAACATGGGAGCGGGGTGGATCACAGAACGCTGGGGCTGGCGGCGCGCTTACCTTCTGGTGGGTCTGATGAGCATGGTCATGCTTGTGACCGCCTCCCTGTTTCTGATTCGCCTGAGCCCGGAAAAACAAAAGGCTCCGGGCAGTCAAAGGGGGCTTCCCCAATCCCGTCTTTCCGTCAGAGCCTGGGTTCCTGCCGGACTTGTCACGCTGATGTCTATCGCCATTACCTTCTGCGTAGGCTTTTCTCCGGAGATTGTGGCCTTCTGTCAGGCTTCCGGCAGATCCGTTGCCTTTGGCACCAGCATGGTGTCGCTGACCATGCTGACCAATGCCTTGGGCAAGCTTCTGCTGGGTCGGCTCCATGACCGCTTCGGCTTGCGGGTTTGCTGCCTCACCGGCAGCCTCATTGCGGCGGCTTCCTTCGTTCTGCTGCTACTGCCGCAGACACTGCCTGTGGTGGCAGGCGCCGTGCTTTACGGAATCGGCATGGCAACCTCCGTGGTGACACCGCCGTTGCTGATTCGGGCCTGCTATGGTCCTCGGGATTATCCCAGGGTCTATTCCGTGGTGCTCATGCTTTTTACGCTGGGTTCCGCCTTCGGCCCCAGCGCCATCGGCGCCATCTACGATGCCAGCGGTTCCTTCCGAGGCGGGGTGCTGCTGTGTATGGTCTGCGCCTTGGGCTATCTTGCCATCGGGGGAATCCTTGCCCTTTGGTGTCGGCGAGAGTCCGCAAATTCCCGGAAAAAGACGGTTATCAGACAGTTTGTCCCGTAATGGAAATAAGGCGAATATGAAAAAACCGGCCTATGGGCGTCCAGCGACTGCCCATAGGCCGTTTTTTACACTGTCTTAAACAGGGTTACTTGCGCAGCTGGGGCAGGGAAGCGGCGGCCACGGACTGGCCTACCCGGCGGGTCTTTTCGTCGGGGAGCATGACCTGACACTTCTTTGCCAGCTCCGGGTATTCCTCGGCCAGAACGGCGTTGCAGGTGTCGAGAATGATGTCGCCGCCCTTGCCGGACATGACCCGACCCATGAGCATCAGATGCTCGATGTTGTAGAAGTGGGAGTAGAGCACCACGGTGTAGGCAAGATATACGCCGATGTCGTGGAAAACATCCGCGGCTCTGGGGTCGCCCTCCGCCATGTGCTTCTGAACCACCTTCAGCTTTTCGGCAGGGGACAGAGCGGGATCCAGCTCAATGCCGTTTCTGGGGGCTAGCTTGATAACCGCGTCCTGGGAGAAGTACTTGCAGCCCACGCCGAAGTCCGTGGACCACTCGTCCTGCATGGCATCCTCGTTCAGGTCAACGGGGGCGAAGGCCAGCTCGCTGATCCAGCCCAGCACGTTTTTGTCGGCATCCACATAGCCAACGGCCTCGCTGGTGCCCATGGCAAGACCCATGATGTTGCCCTCGCCCAGACCCATGGCACCGGCCAGAGCGGACACGTCGCCGTCGTTGGCCACCACAATGGGCACGTCGCCGATGGCGGCAGCCGCCCGGTCGTAGCAGGTCTTCACTTCGTCCCAACGTTCCCGGGGCACCTTATAGAAGATGGAGGAGATCATGGGGGCGTTGCCGATGAAGGTGCCGGCGGAGGACACGCCAATGGCGTCCACCCGGGGCATTTTGGAGGCGGCGGTGCGGAAGGCGGTGAGAATTTCGTTGTACTGATAGTTGGGGTCGGGATTCAGCTTGGGGAACCAGACCACCTCTTCGGAGTAGACACATTCGCCGTCGATGACCGCGGAGACCTTCCGATCGGAGCCGCCGGCATCGAAGCCGATCCGGCAGCCGTCCATGTGACCGCCCAGAGGCTGGGGGTTCTCATTGGCGGCAGGGCAGCTTTCCAGAGGCAGATCCCGGATTTCCAGATCCACCTCGTAGAGCTTATGGAAGAAGTCAAAGTCAAAGGCACGCTTGCCGGTGGGAGAGTAGTCCCGGATCATCTGCTGGGCGATTTCCGAGGCACCGCAGATGGACACCCGGAAGCCGCCGATGGACCACAGGAGGAACTTGACCATCCGCTCCACATAGCGGTAATCGGCCTGAGCCATGTCCGGCGTTCCATGGATAAAGGTGTGGCGGACGGAAATCTGCCCCTTGTCCCGCTCCACGGCGATGGCGATGGGCTTCTTTGCATTTTTCAGGTATGCGTCCATCCAGACGCCGAAGGGGATAAAGCCGGGATCCAGCTTGGGCGTGTACTTGGTATTGTACTCAATTCCTAAATAGCGCATGGGATATCCTCCTCAATTTATTCTTTCTGACCATATTATAAGCGAGGCTTTCCAAGATGGCAATAGCATTATCAATTGTGTTTTGTCATAATTGATGATTTGCGGGCACGCTTTGCACTTCTTGAGTAGATGACTGCCGTTGCTTGTGAGCCAAGCCCTTCGGAGGCAATGCCGAAAAGCTAGCCCATTGAGAATCCCCGGCTGCACCGCCGGAAGCACACAGAGGTGTTTCGGATTGCTATTCACAAGACAGAAAAATACGCTGTGTGAATTCTTCACACAGCGCATTTTCGGAAAGCCGATATCAGGACAGCAGAAGCTTATCGTCTGCCTCGTCGGAGCCGGAGGCCTGGCTGAACAGGTTCAGCAGCTGCTCCACGGTCAGATGCTTCTTCTCCTCGCCGGACACATCTACCACAATATGACCGTCGTACATCATCACCAGCCGGTTGCCGTAGGCAATGGCGTCACGCATGTTGTGGGTGATCATCATGGTGGTCAGGTGATCCTTCTCCACGATCCGCTGGGTGGCTTCCAGCACCTTGGCGGCGGTTTTGGGATCGAGAGCCGCGGTGTGCTCGTCCAGCAGAAGCAGGTCGGGCTTTTTCAGGGTGGCCATCAAAAGGGTCAGAGCCTGACGCTGACCGCCGGACAGAAGACCCACCTTGGCAGTGAGCCGGTTTTCCAGACCCAGATCCAGAATTTTCAGCTGCTCCACATAGGCCTCCCGCTCGGCACGGGTGATACCGGCCCGGAGGGTTCGGGGCATTCCCCGGCGGGCGGCCAGAGCCAGATTCTCCTCGATCTGCATGGTGGCGGCGGTACCCATCATGGGATCCTGGAAGACCCGGCCGATGAACTGAGCCCGCTTGTATTCGGGCAGGTTGGTCACGTTGTTGCCGCCGATGGTAATGGTTCCGGAATCCACTCCCCAGACGCCTGCCACGGCGTTGAGCATGGTGGACTTGCCCGCACCGTTGCCGCCGATGACGGTGACAAAATCCCCCTCGGCAAGATGGAGATTCAGCTCCCGCAGGGCAACCTTTTCGTTGACGGTGCCGGGGTTGAAGGTTTTGCATACATTTTCGATTTTCAGCATAACTGCGTCCTCCTTACTTGGATGCCTTGGCAGGCTTCAGCTGGCTCTTCCAATAGGGAACCGCCAGGAAGAAGGCCACGATCAGAGCGGAAATCAGCTTCAGATAGTTGGAGTCGATCTTCAGCAGGCTGATGACCGCCTGAATGACGATGTAGTAGATGATAGCGCCCAGGCTCACGGACAGCAGCTTCAGGGCGAAATTCCGGAACAGACGGCTGAAGGCCACCTCGCCGATGATGACGGAGGCCAGGCCGATGACGATGGCGCCACGACCCATGTTGATCTCCGCGTAGGACTGGTACTGGCACAGCAGAGCGCCGGCGAAGGCCACCAGGCCGTTGGACAGAGCCAGACCCAGCACCTTGTTCACATTGGTGTTGATGCCCTGAGCCCGGGCCATGTGCTCATTGGCACCGGTGGCCCGGATGGACGCGCCCCGCTCGGTGCCGAAGAACCAGTACAGGGCGGCGATGACCACCACGGTGACAATGCCCACCACGAAAATGGGGTGATAGTAGAAGGGACGGGTGCCCTTGTTGACCTCCTGGAGATAACGCAGGGACACCAGCAGTTTATAGTTGTTCACGTTCAGAGCGGTGTTTGCCTTCATGCCCATGGTAGCCAGGTTCACGGACCACAGCCCCAGTTGGGTGAGAATACCGGCAAGGATGGCGGGAATACCGCACTTGGTGTGGAAAAAGCCGGTGACCAGGCCTGTCAGGCAGCCGGCCAGGAAGGCGCAGAGCATGGCAATCCACACGCTGTTGCCGTTTACAATCATCATAACGCAGACCACACCGCCGGTGCAGAAGGAGCCGTCCACGGTCAGGTCAGCCAGGTCAAGAATCCGATAGGTGATGTAAAGACCGATGGCCATAATGCCCCAGATCAGCCCCTGGGACACGGCACCGGGCAGTGCGTTGAGAAAGCTCGTCATTGGTGATTCCTCCGATTTGTGATAGTTTTATACTATTTCCTGATTAAAATCTTAATTTTAATCAGGAAGGCATCGCCTGAAGGC
>OIZP01000462.1_pt1 | contig 25781 bp, 30 predicted proteins | sample 1588531 | NCBI WGS metagenome assembly OIZP01 (sample SAMN03283283) | human gut metagenome | biome: human-associated habitat; material: feces | host: Homo sapiens | place: Peru | collected 2012
CGGATTCATCTCTAGGCCATTTGAATCTGCCGTCTTCCAGTCTCTTGTAAAGAAGTACAAACCCATCACCCTCCCAGTACAGTGCCTTCATCACTCTCGGATTTCTACCACAGAACAGGAATACTGAATTTGAAAAGGGATCTAAACTAAACTGTGCTGTAACAAGTGCACTAAGACCATCAATCTGTTTCCTCATATCTGTATAGCCAACAGCTATATAGATGTGCTCTGCCTTGGAGATATCACCTAACATAATAGTGCACCTATAATATTCGTTACAGTTCCAATATCTGTATCACAGGGAAATTCTATATGAACATCTCCTTTAGTTATGATTATGTTCTGTTTATCAAGTGTGCTCTGATCAACGGAGACAAATGATGTAGCTTGTACAGCACCTGTTTCAATTGCCATCTTTCGCAGTTTCCTTAGCCAGCAGTAGTAGGTCTGCTCACATATGTTGTTCTGCCTGCACCATTTTCTGACAGGTAGTCCACTTTCCCTGCACTCCTTGATCCTTTCCAACCACTGCTTGGTCTTGATATCATCATTAATGCTTTGAATATCCATGATCTCACCATCCTCTATATAGTGAATTTAGTGCTAAAATCACTACATATAGCAAATTTAGTGGCTAAAAAAGCTATATATAGCAAATTTAGTATCTAAAAACACTTTAATTATCTAATATGATGAGGTCTATTTCTATCCACTATATTATTTGGCGCTTACATTCAAAAGATGATATCAAAACATAACATCCGTTAAAAAAAGACTTCAATTGAAGTCTTTTTAGCTACCACTTCTTATTTTCTTTTCTACAATCTTCATTTACTCTTCTTTCTTTCACAATCTTGTCGAACCATTCAACCATATTAGGATCATTATGAGAGAAGAATAAGCTATTACTAGTATCTAATGTTTTAATAGAATTCATGTCTTCTTCTGTTAATTCAAAATCAAAGACATTGATATTTTCCTGCATTCTTTCAATATGAGTAGACTTGCAGGCAACAATAACACCTCTTTGAATAAGCCATCTCAACATAACCTGAGCAGAACTCTTATTATATTTCTTACCAATAGAAACTAATGTTTCATTAGTAAATAGATTATTTCTTCCTTCACCAAATGGAGCCCATGCTTCCATTTTTACACCATGTTTTTCCATGTTTTCCTGAGCAAACCATTGTGCATTAAAAGGATTTACTTCTACCTGGTTCACTGCAGGAATAACCTTTCTATCAAACATACAAATATCTGTCAAACGATCAGGATAGAAATTAGAAACACCAATTGCTTTAATTTTACCTTCTGCATATAAATCTTCTAAAGCACGATAAGCACCATAATAATCACTAAAAGGCTGATGAAGCAAACATAAGTCCAAATAATCTGTTTTTAGTTTTCTTAATGATTCTTCTACTGAAGCCTTACACTCTTCATAACCATAATGATCAATCCACACTTTAGTAGTAATAAAGAGTTCTTCTCTAGGTACACCACATTCCACAATCGCATCTCCTACTTCACTTTCATTGAAATAACTCTGTGCTGTATCAATGCCTCTATATCCTGACTTAATTGCATCTAAGACACATCTCTTAGTATCTTCTTTAGGAATCTGATAGACTCCAAAACTAATGAGTGGCATTTCTATGCCATTATTTAATTTTACATATTCCATAACGAATACCTCCTACACTTACTGTACTAGACGGTAGTTACTCCCTGTCAAACTTCTCTTGCAATTTCTTATTAAAGTTCTAATATAAAGACAAGGAGGTATACATATGAAAAAGATACTATTATTACTATGTCTCTTATTATGTGCATGTAGTGCTCAAACTGATATAAAGGACTATACAGTCATTTATAAGAATAAAGAGCTCTATCCTGGTATGAGTGCATCAAAGATGTCAGATGCTTTATTTGATTCTAATATTCAATATTCAGAAAAGGATGGAAAAATCCAAACAATCACTCTCTTTACTAAGAAGTATAAACTTAAGAATAATATTACTGTTGGAACTGATTATTCTACAGTAAAGCATACTTATTCTTCTCCTACCTCTAACCATTATAATAATGGAAAAGGTACAATAACCTATAAATATAAAGAGAAGAATATACAAATTAAGTTTACCTTTAAAGACAAAAAAATTTCAGCATTTTCATTATCAAAATATTAAAATAACTATTGACGTATTCGTTTCTCCTATGATATACTCAATTCCGCTGGCCGGTTGGAGAAACGGTTAACTCACATGCCTTTCACGCATGCATTCACGGGTTCGAATCCCGTACCGGTCACCATATTAAATACTACGATCCTTTGGGATCGTTTTTTTATACCTAAATAAAAAAAGATAGCACAAAGGCTATCTGTATAAATCATACAACATTCCATGCTTAAGGCTTGATGAATCAATACCTAATACATCTAAAAGCTTATAGGCAAACGCAAATGCTGTGGCTGGTCCTCTACTTGTAATAATATGACCATCTACAACCACTTCTTCTTCAACATATTTACCTGCTTTTAAATAACTTTCAATTTCTTCTCCTGGATAAGAAGTGACTTTCTTATTAGTGATTACACCTGCTTTACCTAAAGCCATAGGTCCTGCACATATAGCGGCAATATATCTTTCTTCATGATCATATTTCTTAATGAGTGAAATAATACGATCATCATCTCTTAAGGTCCATGCACCTGCTCCTCCAGGAATCACAATCATATCATAATAATCCATGTCTGTAAGTGTCTTATCGGCACGTACAGGAATGTTTCTAGAAGAAATGACAACCTGCTCCTCTTTAATAGAAACAGTGTCTACATCCACTTCTGCACGTCTTAAGATATCTACTACACCTAAGGCTTCTACTTCTTCAAAACCATCTGCCATTAAAACTGCAACTTTAGCCATACTATTATCCTCCTATCAATGATTGAAACACATATCCTGCAATCATTAATCCTGCACTTGCTGGCACAAACACACTACTACCTGGTGTTCTCTGTCCTGTCTTTGCAGGAATCTCATCTGAATAAGCAACTAAACACTTCTTAATTCTTCTTGCTTTTAATTCTCTTCTCATTACTTTCGCAAGAGGATCAATCTTTGTCTTATAGATATCAGTAATCTGTAAGTGAGAAGGATCAAGCTTATTTCCTGTACCCATAGAAGAAATAATAGGTACATTCAATTCTGTACATCTCTTAATCAATTCTATCTTTGCAGTTACTGTATCAATTGCATCAATTACATAATCATATTGAGATAAATCTATTGTATCAGCATTCTCTGGTAAATAAAATGTATCAAACGTATTTATATTTAAATTTGGATTAATATCTAACATACGTTCTTTAATGATATCTACTTTTTTCTTACCTACTGTAGAATGTAAGGCAATTATCTGTCTATTGAGATTTGTGATATCCACTGTATCATGATCAAATACATCAATTGTTCCTATACCAGAACGAACCAATCCTTCAATGACATAGCCTCCTACACCACCACAGCCAAACACTGCAACATGTTTAGTCTTCATGATATCAATAGACTCATTACCTGCTACCCATCTTAATCTTGTAAACTGATCATCCATTAGTCCTGCTCCTTATAGAAATCTAAGAAACTCTTCTTTGATTCATCCCAGTCAGTATAGGCAATAATTGTTTTAAGATTGACATTCTCCACACTCTTAAAGATATTCTGTTCTACCTTAGGATTAATCTTTCTTAATTCTTTAATCAGATTCTTTGTTTCTGCACGTTTAGATGTATGTTCAATTTCTCCACGTGCTTCAGACTCTTCTGTAAAACGACATGCACACTGTAAGAACTTTAAATTAAACTTCTCAGCCCAGGCAATAATATCTTCTTCATGAATCAAATACATAGGACGGATTAATTCCATACCTTTAAAGTTCTTACTATGAAGTTTTGGCATCATAGTCTGGACCTGAGCCCCATACATCATCCCCATTAAAATAGTTTCTATTACATCTGAAAAATGATGTCCTAACGCAATCTTATTACATCCTAATTCCTGTGCTCTATGATATAAGAACCCTCTACGCATTCTTGCACATAAATAACAAGGGTTCTTTTCTATTCCATGTACGACATTGAATATATCTGACTCATAGAACTGAATAGGAATACCTAGCTTTTCTGCGTTCTCTTCAATCAATTTTCTATTGGCAGGATTATAGCCTGGATCCATACAGATGAACTCTAAATCAAAATGAAACTTTCCATGTCTCTGTAATTCCTGTAATAGCTTCGCAAGAAGCATTGAATCCTTTCCACCTGAAATACATACCGCAATCTTATCACCAGGTTCAATGAGTTCATAATCCTGAATACCCTTAATAAATCTACGCCATAAAGGTTTTCTAAAGTTTGTAATAATACTACGTTCTATCGCTCTAATGTTATCCATTGTTTCACCTCTAGTTCCTACTAAATACATAGGAATATACTCTAAAATTCAAGGTTATCCTCTAAGGATAACCTTATCAAAAAACATTATAAACAGTTAATAGGCATAAATGCAATTATTATCGACCAAAATAAGCGTCAATACCATTCGCAATACCTTCCGCAATTTTCTGCTGGAAATCACTGTTGTTTAACTTTCTATCTTCATCACCATTAGAAATGAATCCCATCTCAAGCAAGCATACAGGTGTCTTACACCAGTTGATTCCACTTAAGTCATTACGTGCAGCCATTCCTCTATTTCTAATACCTGTAGTACTGCAATAGTGATTAAGTACTGTTCTTCCTAAAGATTGTGAAGCAGACACATTACCTGCACTCATATAAGGATTTCCATTAGCTGGTTCCTGTACACTTGCACCAGTCACACCGCTATTATCAATACCATCACAATGTAATCTAATAAAAGCACCCGCTCCTGCATTATTGGCCATTTCTGCTCTTTCTCTATTAGAAATATTCACATCATTGGTTGTACGGATCATAACAACCTTATACCCTCTAGACTGTAATACATTTCTTAGTTTTAAGCTCACATTAAGCGTTGTCTGGTATTCAGGAATACGTGTCGCAGTACCTGTTGCCCCTCCTGCAACCTTAGCCTTTTGTGTTGAAGCACCAGGACCAATCGGTTCCAATTGTGAATTGCCTCTTGCTTGATGTCCTGCATCAATGGCTACCACATTATTATTTGTCGCAACAGATGCCTGTTGTCTTTTTAATTCTTCCTGTCTTTTAGCTTCCTCAGCTTTCTTCTGTTCTTCTATTTTTTTCTGTTCTTCTAGTTTCTTAGCTTCTTCTTCCTTTTTCTTTTGTTCCTCTAACTTCTTATTTTCCTCTTTCTTTTTCTTTTGTTTCTCTACTACTGCCGTGTCTTTCTTTTTTGTCTCTTTTGTAGTACCACATGCTACAAACAATATACTACACAATAATAAGCATAATAATCTTTTCATCGTTTCACCCTTCCTTATCTTTAATAATATACTATTTTAGTGGTAAAAAAAAGATAACAGATGTAACTCTGTTATCTTGTGAATAGTGTCCCACTACCATCCTTAGATAATATTTCAATAAGAATAGAATGTGGAATACGACCATCAATAATGACTGCTTTTGACATATTGCCTTTTAATGCATGAGTAATACAATCCACTTTAGGAATCATACCTCCTGCAATAATACCTTCTGCTTTTAAGTTTTCTACATCCTGAATAGATACCTCTGGAATCAATGTCTTTTCATCATGAGGATCTCTTAATAAACCAGGAATATCACTAACTACAATCAAGTTTTCTGCTTCTAGACTATCCGCAATAGCTGCTGCTGCATAATCTGCATTCACATTATAACTATTACCTTCATCATCCATTGCGATAGATGCAATAACTGGAATATATCCACTCTTGATTGCATCCTTAATGATTTGATTGTTCACCTGTGTAACAGTGCCTACATAACCTAATTCGTCTTTAATCTTCTTCGCCTCTAACAACTTATTATCAATACCACAAAGACCTACTGCACGGCCTCCCCCATTCATTATTAGCTTTACAAGATTCTTATTGACTTTGCCGGCTAATACTTCCTGTACAATATCAATTGTTTCTTCATCAGTATAACGTAACCCATCAATAAACTTTGATTCTATACCAGAACGTTTTAATGCCTTATTGATTTCAGGGCCCCCACCATGAACCAATACCACATTAATACCAACTAAAGTCATTAGACATATATCAGAAATGACATTGTTCATCAATTCTTCATTGATCATCGCATTTCCACCATATTTTACCACTACTGTCTTACCATTGTATTCCTGTAAATAAGGAACAGCTTCAGATAAGATTTTTGCTCGATATATTTCTCTTTCTTCCATTATGTTCTATATTCCCCATTAATCTTCACATAATCATAAGTAAGATCACAGCCCCATGCTGTTGCATCCCACATACCATCATTTAAATCAATATTGATATCAATCTCATCTTCAGATAAGACCTTTAATGCTTTCTCTTCATCAAAGATAACACCCATGCCCTTCTCACAAACATGAATATCTCCTGCAGATGAAGCTAATGTCACGGATACTTTGTTAATGTCTAGATCAGCATCAGAATAACCAATAGCACATAAGATACGACCCCAATTCGCATCTCTACCAAACATCGCTGCTTTAAATAAAGTAGAAGTGATGACACTCTTTGCAACAATCTTGGCATCCTGTAGTGTCTTCGCATTCTTGACATTACATGTAAGAAGCTTAGTGGCTCCTTCACCATCTTTCGCAATACCACGAGATAATTGTTCACAAATATGATATAACGCATCCTTCATAACATTATAAGACTGGTCCTTTAAGACAATCTTATTATTCTGCGCCATACCATTTGATAATACACATAACATATCATTAGTAGATGTATCCCCATCAACACTGACCATATTAAATGTATCATCTACAACTTCATGTACCATTGCTTCTAGACATTCTTTAGAAATAGCTACATCACTTGTTACAAAGGCAAGCATTGTTGCCATATTTGGATGAATCATACCAGAGCCCTTTGCGATAGCCCCAATATGACATTTAGTATTACCTAATTTAAACTCTACTGCATATTCTTTAGGCTGTGTATCAGTTGTCATGATTCCATAACATGCATCATGAGACCCATCTACATTTAATCCCTTTACAAGTTCTTTCATATGATCTTTAAAAGGATCAATAGACATAGGCTGACCAATAACACCGGTAGAAGCGACAATAATATCATCTTCCTTTAAACCTAATTCCTTTGCAGCTAAAGCACATACTTCATTCGCAAGCTCAATACCATTTGAATTACATGTATTCGCATTACCTGAGTTACAGATAATTGCTCTTGCACGACCATTCTTTAAATGCTGCTTTGTAACTGTCAAAGGAGCACCTTTTACTTTATTTTGTGTATATGTTGCAGCTGCTGTACATAACTCTTCACTCACAATGAGAGATAAATCCTTCTTAGATTTATTCTTTCTCATTCCTGCATGAATACCATTTGCACTAAATCCTATTGGTGCACATACACCACCAAGTATATCTTTCATGATTTCCTCCTTAGAATGATGGAGCGACAAGATTTAAACCTGTATTCTCATCGAGTCCATACATAATATTCATATTCTGTACTGCCTGACCAGCAGAACCTTTCACCATATTATCAATTGTAGACACTACAATTAATGTATGATCACGTTCATCCATATGTAATGAAATATCACAATAGTTAGATGCTTTCACAAACTTTAAGTCTGCGACCTGTCCAAGAGGTAATACTCTCACAAACTGTTCATCCTTATATGCTTCTACATATGTTTCATAGATTTCTTCTAAAGACTTATCTACAGGAACATAAATAGTAGAAACAATACCACGGTCTACAGGAAGTAAATGAGGGACAAATGTGATATGTACATCTTTTTCATTCATCTTACTTAATTCCTGTTCAATTTCTGGTGTATGTCTATGTACACCTACTTTATAAGGATGGAACGATTCATTACATCTTGGGAAATGCATACCATCACTTAAGTTCTTACCAGCACCTGTTGTACCTGATGCTGAATCAATAATAATCTTCTGTGATACATTGAGCTTATTCTTTAATAAAGGATAGAGGCCTAAAGTAATAGTTGTAGGATAACAACCAGGATTTCCAATAATAGTAGCATCCTTGATCTTATCTCTATTGACTTCAGGTAACCCATATACCTGATTCTTATGAAGTTCTGGTAGGTTATAATCTAAACCATACCATTTCTGATAATCTTCTTCTTTATCAAGTCTGAAGTCAGCCCCTAAATCAATAAACTTCTTACCCTTTTCTACACATGTCTTGGCATACTTTTCAGATAAGCCATGAGGAAGAGATGCAAAAATAATATCTGCTTTCTCAATGACTTCTGTATCTTCAATAAACTCTAAATCACATACCTGATAGAAGTTAGGATAAAGATCATAAATCTTCTTACCAGTATAGCTATGTGAAGAAATAGCTGTTACTTCTGCTTTAGGATGCATTAATAAGATTCTTAATAGTTCACATCCTGCATAACCACTTGCACCAATAATACCTGCTTTAATCACAATATCCACTCACTTTCTGATTGATTCTATGAATATTCTCCATCTCAATTTTAGGAGAAGGTCCACCAACAACTGCTCTGTTGTTAAGACATGTTTCTAATGAAATAGCCTGATAAACATCTTCACCAAACATATCTGTATAACCTGTATAAACATCTAGAGGAAGTGTTTCTAATGTTTCTCCATGTTCAATACAGTATCTTACAAGTTCCCCAGTAATCTTATAAGCATCTCTAAACGGCATACCCTTCTTAGTAAGATAATCTGCACAATCTGTTGCATTAATAAATCCTCTTGCAGCAGCATCTCTCATCTTATCTTTATGAACAGTAATAGTTGCCATCATATCTGTAAAGACTGGAAGACAAAGCTTGACTTCATCAATTGCATCAAATAATGCTTCTTTATCTTCCTGCATGTCTTTATTGTAAGCAAGAGGGAGTCCCTTCATCATTGTAAGTAATGTATTCACATCACCAATGACTCTTGCACTCTTACCCCTTACTAATTCTGCAATATCTGGATTCTTCTTCTGAGGCATAATAGAAGAACCTGTTGCATAGGCATCATCAAGATCAATGAATTTGAATTCCCATGAACACCATAGAATCACTTCTTCTGAGAATCTTGATAAATGCATCATGATTGTGGCTAAGGCACTTGATAGCTCAATCGCATAATCACGATCACTCACACCATCCAAAGAGTTATACATAATATCATACATACCTAATTCTTCAGCCACAAATGGTCTATCTAATGGATAAGTTGTTGTTGCAAGTGCACCACTTCCTAGAGGTGATACATAAAGTCTCTTATCAACATCTTCTAAACGATCAATATCTCTTAAAAACATTGATGCATAAGCCATTAAATGATGTGCAAAAGTAATAGGCTGTGCTCTTTGTAAGTGTGTATATCCTGGCATGATTGTATCAAGGTTATGTTCAGCTAAATCTGTTAATGTATGAATCAGGTTCACTAACATCTTCTTGATTTCTAGAATTTCATCATGTGCATATAAACGAAGATCTAATGCAACCTGATCATTTCTAGAACGTCCTGTATGTAGTTTTTTACCAGCCACTGGATAACGTTTTGTGAGTTCACTTTCCACAAACATATGAATATCTTCAGCTTCAGGATCAAAGAGGAGTGTACCCTCTTCAATCTCTTTTAAAATTGCATTTAAACCTTCTACAATCTCTTCATAATCTTTCTCTTCAATAATACTCTGTTTACATAACATCTTTGCATGAGCAAGAGATCCTCTGATATCCTGCTTATACATACGATGATCGAATGAAAGAGATGAATTGAATGCATTCACTTCATGATTTAATTCTTTAGAAAATCTACCTTTCCACAATACCATATCTTAAACTCCTATTTCTTTTTCTTCTGATCTAACTTAGCTTTTACCTTGATTGGTAAACCATATAATGTGATGAATCCTTTCGCATCATACTGATCATAATCATCATCTTCATCAAATGATGCTGTCTGTAAATCATGTAATGTATCTGGAGATGTTACACCAGCACCTACGATATTACCCTTATATAATTTAAGTTTAACATCACCATTTACGTTTTCCTGAGTCTTATCTACAAATGCAAGTAATGCTTCAGTAAGAGGTGTATACCACTGACCGTTATAGATATTATCAGCAAGCTTTAAGCTTACCTGCTGTTTGAAATGCTGTGTTTCTTTATCTACAGTAATTTCTTCTAGGTTCTGATGTGCTGCATATAAAATAGTTCCACCTGGTGTTTCATATACACCTCTTGATTTCATACCAACAAGTCTGTTTTCAACCATATCGGCGATACCAACACCATTCGCACCACCAATTTCATTTAACTTAGCTAACATTTCTACTGGTTCAAGTTTTTCACCATTTAATGCTACAGCTACACCCTTTTCAAAAGTTAAAGTGATATATGTTGGAACATCTGGTGCCTTTTCTGGTGAAACACCCATTTCTAGGATTTCATCATACTTAGGTTCATTAGCTGGATCTTCAAGATCTAAACCTTCATGAGATAAATGCCATAAGTTCTTATCTTTAGAGTAGTTTGTTTCTCTGTTGATCTTTAGAGGAATCTTTCTTGCTTCAGCATATTCGATTTCTTCTTCTCTTGATTTAATATCCCATTCTCTCCAAGGAGCGATAATAGGCATATCTGGTGCGAATGCTTTAATAGCTAATTCAAATCTTACCTGGTCATTACCTTTACCAGTACATCCATGACAGATTGCATCTGCACCTTCTTCTAAAGCGATATCTACTAACTTCTTCGCAATAATTGGTCTTGCAAGAGAAGTTCCTAACATATACTTACCTTCATATAATGCATTGGCTTTAACTGCTTCAAAACAGAAATCCTTAACAAATTCAGGTTTACAATCTACACAAATATATTTAGAAGCACCTGTCTTTGCAGCCTTTTCATCAAGACCATCAAGTTCTCCAGCACCCTGTCCCACATCAGCAGCAACTGCAATAACTTCACAGCCATAATTTTCCTTTAACCAAGAAATAATAATTGAAGTATCTAATCCTCCACTATAAGCTAATACAACTTTCTTAAATGTTTTCTTTTCCATAATTTTCTTCTCCTTTAATGTTTGATGTTTTATTTTAATGCCCCACTACTTAACTAAATCGTCGTTCCTTCATATCAAACACCCCTTTAATAAACAAAAAACGCCTCTGGATTAATCCAGAGACGTATATAAACGCGGTACCACTCTAGTTGCTTGTATCATACAAACCACCTCTTCATTAACGCAGATTCACGTTCTGTTATACTTAATTCCAACAGACTCTCCCGAGTGCGTTTCTCTTATATCTTCCTGATGACCTTCCACTCTATGTCATCTCGCTGTAGGTGATTGTAAGATACTCTTCTCGTTCATCGATTTGTTTATTTAACTTGGGTCTATAATACAATCACTTTTTTACTTTGTCAATATTTTTTCTTTAAATATAAACAAAATTATTTATTTTCTGTTTTTCGTAAATTTTAGCTCTTCTTTGTGATTTTTTTCATTTTCGCAATATATACAGGTTTACCATCATATTGATCATAGCTAGCAATATAAACAGTTTCTTCACCTAAGTAAACTGCAATACCTAACTGTTTTTCACCTTCATAAAGGTTGTATTTGATGAGTGCTTCAGGAACTTTTTCTTTCTCATCTTTTGATAGTTTAACCTTCTTATACTGGATATTCTGATACTTTAAATCACTTTCAAATGTACATGCATCTTTATTGATTTCATAAACAAGATACGCATTATAAGCATCCTTCTTCTTTATGTAATCCTTCTTATTCGCATATACGATTTTCTCTTGTTTGTATTGTCCATAGCTGTCTTTGAGTGACATAGGTTCTGCAGGTGAGCAGGCACATAACATCATTGTCACTAATAAAATTAATATTTTCTTCATATTCACCTCTCCATTCCACACTACTATATCATATCAAACAACTAAATAAATCAAACCTCCTTAAAATACACAACACTTACATATTCATTAAAAAACTAGGAGTGTTTTTAATTTTATTAAACATATATTTTAATATTATTAAATTTTTTATCTTTTATTTAAAATATAAATATGTTATATTACAAAAAGAGGTGATAAATATGGATACTGTCCCTATGTGGATGAAAAATTTGGATGATGAAGATATGATTTTTATCAAAAGATTTTTACTCGCTTCAGGTTCTTTAAAAGAAGTTGCTAAGTTGTATGGTGTTACTTATCCAACAGTAAGAGTCAGATTAAATAAATTGATTGATAAGATCAAGTTAGCTGAAGATAAAACAGATAATGATGAATTTGTAGAGTTGATCAAAAGATATGTCATCGATGAAGATATAGAATTTGATGTTGCTAAGAATTTAATTACAGAGTATAAGAAAATAAAGGAGAAAGCAAAAAATGGTTAGAACTATTATTGGTGTGATTATTATAATCGCAATTATAAGACTACAAATATTTTTATCGAAAAAGGATAATAGGTTACTTGGTTTGATTATCCCAATCGTTATTTTTGCGAGTTCACTCATATTCGCATTTGGATTCATACCAACCCATAATAAAATTGAAACGACTCAATCTGTGATGACAGAAACAGGTAAAGTGGTAGAAAGTTCTTCAGATAAAACATCTACCGCATTAAGAGACCACTCTCTTACAACAACAAGCATTGTATATACTATTGTGTCTATAAATGCTGGAAACTTTGTCATGCTAGGTATTTACTTCTATTGCAGACATAAGAAAAGTACACATGCTGAATTGAAACGTATGAGAGCAAAAGAACTTTTATAAATTATTAAAAGGCTGTAACGAATAGATAACCTTAAACGTTACAGCCTTTTTTACTTTGAAGAATGATTATATTATTCGTCTACTTTTTCAAATTCTTCTGGTCCTACACCACATACTGGACATACATAATCTTCAGGTAATTCATCACCTTCATACACATATCCACATACTTTACATACCCATTTCATATCAGAATTCCTCCTTTAGTATATAGTAATTATTACTACTTATACTATAGTCCTTTTGAGATATAATTCAATGAATATGCTCAAACTAAAAAAAGAAGAACACTAAGCGTGTCCTTCTTTACGCATCTCTTCACGATACATTTTATAGAGATCAGCATGACATAAATCATTTGTGCCACATGTATTACAATTATGTCCACATACACCTATGCCTTTTTTCTTATTCTTATATATAGTTCTAAGGACAAGACAAATCCAGATAACTAATAAAATACTTACTATAATTGTACCCATACTATCTCCTCCTTGCTTCTATTATACAATTATCTTGGTGTATAACCAAGTTTGATGATCATCTGTTTATATGTTTCTAGATCAGGTTGATTCATAGAAAGAATAGTGATTTCTTTCTTATTCATGTTTACTGATGCAAGATATTCTTTATGTTGATTAAATGCGTTTTCTATTGTTGCTGCACAATTCTTGCAGAACATATCGTCAATATGAAGAGTAGTACGATAGGGATAAAGATTTTTATCCTTATCCCTCGTACCTATTTTCTTTATTTGATCGTGTTCACCACAACATCCTGACTGTAATGTCTTCTTGTAGTGAAGAACACCTATAATGAGCAACACAACAACAATAGCCGCAACTATGATGTTACCCATAATTGATTAAGCTTTCTGTGTCTTTAATTCTGGTTTAGGTGCTGGTCTTACAATGAAGTAGATCATTACTAAAATACATACGATTGATAGAATCTGACCTAATCCGAATGCTGCACCATAGAATAACCATGAACCTAACTGATAAGTGATCATAGCTAATACATAACCTAATACCATCTGGTATAATACGGCGAACCATCCCCAGAACTTAGAACCCATTTCTCTCATGATTGTACCAATAGCGGCAATGCATGGTGGATCGAATAAGTTCAAGATCATGAATGAGAAGCCACCCATTGCAGAGAAAGTATTCACCATAGCATGAATTGCCTTAGCACCTGAATCTGCATCACCCATATGATTCAAGATAGAGATAGTAGAAACAGCCTGTTCCTTAGCTGCAAGAGCTGAGATAACAGCCACTGAACCCTTCCAGTTTTCAATACCTACTGGTGCGAATAATGTTGCGAAGAAACGCCCAATAGAGGCTAACATAGACTTTTCAATATCAACCATCTGGAATGAGAAGTTAAATGTAGATAATAACCATACCACAATACAAATACTAAAGATAATAGTACCTGCTTTAATCATGAATGCTTTTGCACGTTCCCAAACATGGATGAATACACCTCTTAATGTAGGAATATGGTATGCTGGCAATTCCATTACGAATGGTGCTGGATCACCGGCAAAGAAACGAGTCTTCTTTAATGCGATACCTGATAAGATAATAACTAGAATACTTAAGAAATACATTGCTGGCGCAATCCAAGTGTTACCTGGGAAGAATGCTGAACTGATCATACCAATAATAACAGTCTTCGCACCACAAGGAATAAATGTGCATAATAGAATAGTCATTCTTCTATCTGCTTCATTTTCAATAGTACGTGTACCCATAACAGCCGGAACACCACATCCTGTACCAATTAAGATAGGGATGAATGATTTACCAGATAAACCGAATTTACGTAATAGTCTATCCATAATGAAGGCAATTCTTGCCATATATCCTGAATCTTCAAGAATAGCTAAGAATAAGAAGATAAGTGCCATCTGTGGTACGAAACCTAATACTGTACCTACACCACCAATAATACCATCTTTAATTAAGCTGATTAATGGAGCTGCACAACCAATTGATTTAAGGAAAGTTTCTACTGCAGGTGGAATGATTTCAGTAAATAATACATCATTCACCCAGTCAGTCATCCAACTACCTACTGTAGATACTGAGATAAAATAAACAAGCCACATAATTAATACAAAGATTGGTAAAGCCAAGAATCTGTTAGTCACAATCTTATCAATCTGATCTGATGTAGATAATGTTTGATGTGGATTCTTCTTTGTAAGAACCTTGTTAATAGAATTCTTAATAAATGTATATCTCTGGTTTGTGATAATAGATTCTGAATCATCATCCATTTCTTTTTCACAATCCGCAATATGACCTTCGATTTCATTTAATACTGCCTGATCTAATTTAAGTTCAGCCAATACCTTTTCATCTCTTTCAAATACCTTAACTGCAAACCATCTTAACTTAGATGCATCTACTTTATTTTCAATTGATTCTTCAATATGTGCCAAAGCATGTTCTACTGAACCAACGAATACATGAGGATGTTCTGATACCTTATGGTTATGTGCAAGCTTGATTGCTTCTTCAGCCACTTCCTGAGTACCTGTATCCTTTAATGCGGATAAAGTCATTGCTTTACAACCAAATAACTGACCTAACTGATCTAAGTCAATCTTATCACCCTTCTTTTCGATGATATCATACATGTTAACTGCTAGAACCATAGGAATACCTAATTCAGCTAACTGAGTAGTTAAATATAAGTTTCTTTCTAGGTTAGTCCCATCAATAATATTAATGATTGCATCAGGTGTTTCATTAATCAAATATCTTCTTGTAACAACTTCTTCAAGTGTATAAGGAGATAATGAATAAATACCAGGTAAATCCTGGATAGTCACATCTTTATGACCTTTTAATTTACCATCTTTCTTTTCAACTGTAACCCCTGGCCAGTTACCAACATACTGCGTACTCCCTGTCAGTGCATTAAATAACGTTGTTTTACCAGAGTTAGGGTTACCCGCTAACGCTATCTTCATAACTATTCCTCCACTTCAATCATCTGCGCATCTGCTTTACGCAAAGATAATTCATAACCACGTACTGTAATTTCTACTGGATCTCCTAAAGGTGCAACTTTTCTTACATAAACACTCTGTCCTTTAGTTAAACCCATATCCATAATTCTTCTTTTTACTGGACCTGTACCAGTTACTTTTTTAATAGTTACTGTTTCGCCCACTTTTACTTCTTTTAAGTTCATGATACTCCTCCCTTAAAACAATATACGATTCGCCATCTGTTCAGAAAGCGCAATCCTACTACCTTTCACATTACAAATAATTCCGTTATCTACTTTACTGATAATAGTTACTTCACCATCTACCACAAAACCAAGTTCTGCTAGATGATTCTTTACTTTATCAGTTCCTGTAATACGTCTAATAATGACTGTATCTCCAGGATTTGCCATACTAATTGGCATATACTCCGCCTCCTCAGATGATTAGACTAAACTAATTAGCCTTTTCTAACTTCATTGTTAGTATAGCCTTACTATTTTTATATGTCAACAAAAATATTAGTAAAGCCTAACTTTTTCATTATTTGAATTTTTATGCTATAATGTTGGAAATGAGGTGAATAAAATGAGTGAATCAACAGAAATGTACTTAGAAACTATATTAGTTATTCAGAAGAAGAAAGGACATGTGCGTTCCATTGATATCGCCCATGAAATGAATTTCTCTAAACCTACTATTTCACAGCAGATGAAAAGATTAAAAGAGAAGGAACTCATCAACATGGATGAAGATGGTGCCATCACATTAACAGAAGCTGGTGCTAAAATTGCGAATATGATATTTGAAAGACATACTGAATTAAGAAATATCCTAGTTCATATTGGAGTCAGTGAGTCTACTGCTTCACAGGATGCATGTCGTATCGAACATTATATTTCACCAGAAACTTTTGAAGCATTAAAAGCATATTTCAAAGATAAGATCTAAATAAAAAAATCACAGGTGTGTGCCGTCCTGTGATTTTTTTATGTCCTCTGTTTTAAGGAACTGAGAATATGAAAGGATATGTTGTGTTTAGTAAAGGGTTAGCCTTTACTAACTAAATAATACTACTCTCACTAGATAAATGCAATAGAAATAGTAAAAAAAACACCTGCAATGCAGGTGTTAACGTTTATCGAAACGTTTAGAGATTTCTACGATTGGGATAACTGAGAATGCAAGTAATGCTGCAATCGCGAAATGAGATGGATCAAGAGGTACTAAACTAAATAAGTGAGAAAGAGGTGTAAAGATGATGGCTAACTGTAATACAAGTCCTAAAGCTGTTGCACCCCATAAATACTTATTGTTGAATACCTGTTTATTAAATACTGAATGATGACTCTTCACGTTAAAAGCATGACATAATTCAGCACCTGACATAGTAATAAAGGCCATAGTCATCGCATATTCATGATTACTGAAATACTGACCAATTGAATAAGAAGCTAAAGTAAGTAAACCTACCATAACACCCTGCCAGATGACTTTCACCATTAAACCATTCGCAAAGAACCCTTCATCCTTTTCTCTTGGTTTTCTATCCATGATATCATCTTCAACGGGTTCTAAACCAATCGCAAAGGCTGGTAAAGCATCTGTGATTAGGTTAATCCATAATAAATGAATAGGTAATAGTGGAACACCAAATCCCCATAAAGGATTAATTAACGCAATAATAGAAGCTAAGAAGATTGCAAGTACTTCACCAATATTACTTGATAATAAGAACTGTACATCCTTCTGGATATTATCAAAAATACCACGACCCTGTTTAATAGACTGAATAATTGTCGCAAAGTTATCATCTGTTAAAATCATAGTAGCAGCATTCTTCGCTACATCTGTACCTGTAATACCCATAGCACAGCCAATATCTGCAGTCTTTAAGGCTGGTGCATCATTGACACCATCCCCTGTCATAGCGACAATCTTATTCTTTGATTTCCATGCTTTGACGATATTTACTTTATGTTCAGGAGCCACACGTGCATAAACACTATATTTTTCTACATTCTTTTCTAATTCTTCCTGAGACATCTGAGATAATTCTTCACCGGAAATAACTTCCTGTCCCTCACTTAAAATACCTAAATCCTTCGCAATGGCAGTAGCCGTTGTCTTATGGTCACCAGTGATCATAATCGTACGCACACCTGCATGCTTAGCGACTTTAATTGCTTCTTTTGCTTCTGGACGAGCTGGATCAATCATACCTACAAACCCAATAAAGTCCATATCATTTTCTATTTCTTCTACTGTAATGTGAGTAGGCATTGTATCATATGTCTTCACTGCCACAGCTAAAACTCTTAATGCATCTTTAGCCATTTCATCATTGGCAGTCATTGCCTGTTTACTATCTACATCATGACATCTATTTAAGATCACATCAGGTCCACCTTTAGTAATAGACACATAATGATCTCCATCCTTCACAATAACACTCATCATCTTACGATCAGAATCAAAAGCTAATTCTCCTACACGTGGATACTTTTCCATGAGTGCTTTCTTTTCAAAGTTCATCTTCTTACTTGCTTCTACGAGTGCAACTTCAGTAGGATCGCCTAGTACCTTGCCATCATCAATAGAAGCATCAGAACATAGAGTAAATGCATTCAACATATCAATAGTTTTAGAATCTGCTTCTTCTAAATCTTTTACTTCATCACCATCTAAGTAAGTCTTTAAGATAGTCATCTTATTTTGTGTTAATGTACCTGTCTTATCAGAACATACAATAGAAGTACTACCTAATGTTTCTACTGCAGGTAATTTACGAATAATGGCATGCTGTTTAACCATCTTAGTCACGCTGACAGCTAAGACAATAGTAACAGTAGCTGCAAGACCTTCTGGTACAGCTGCAACAGCTAAGGCAACAGCTGTCTTAAATGATTCTAACCAGCTAATACCGCTCAATGATTCAAGAATAAATACAATCACACAGATTACAATACAAAGTAATCCAATTGTTTTACCAATTTCATTTAATTTAACCTGTAAAGGTGTCAATTCCTTTTCACTCGCATTCAACATGCCAGCAATCTTACCTACTTCATTCTTCATACCAGTAGATGTCACTATTGCTTTACCACGACCATAAGTGACTACTGTAGAAGAGAAGACCATATTTGTCTGGTCCCCAATCACAACATCCTGACTAATAGGATCAGTTGTCTTTTCTACAGGAACAGATTCACCTGTTAAGGCTGATTCATCCACCTTTAAGTTATAAGCTTCAATTAAACGTGCATCACTAGGAATCATATCCCCTGTTTCAAGAATAATAATATCACCAGGCACTAATTCCTTAGAGGCAATAGTCTGTTTCACACCATCTCTTAATACCTTAGATTGTGGTGCAGATAATTCCTGTAATGATTCAAGACTCTTTTCTGCATGACTCTCTAATACAACACCAAGAATCGCATTCATCATAACGACTATTACAATAATTAGAGAATCAATCCAGTCTCCTGGTTCTACAATAATAGATACGACTGCTGCAATAATTAAAATAATAATCATTGCATCCTTGAATTGATCTAGAAAACGTAAAAGAAGAGACCTTTTCTGTGGCTTTTCTAGTTCATTGGTACCATATATGCCTTGTCTCTTCTTTGCTTCAGAAGAAGTCAGTCCCTTTTCAATATTTGTATCTAAAGAGTTTACTACTTCTTCAATTGTTTTTTTATACATTTGTATTCCTCCTTTAATAAAAACAATCGTTTTATTAAAGGTCTCGCTGATCATAAATGACCAAAACAATCCGGTTATGTTGAACATAACGTGTTGACGAACGGTTCTGTAAGAGCTACTCCCCTTTAATTAATTTCATTCTACCAAATTCATATCGCTTGTCAATCATAGAAGGTTATTTGAAAATGAATTATGTTTAGGTTGTAAAAAAGGATTAGTGAAAGTGCAGAAATATAAAAAGAGAGATGATTCGTCTCTCTTTTAGAATGCAGCTAATAAGCCATATGATAATGAACCAACAATAAGTGTCGCAAGTAAGATACCTAAGAAGATAGCTGTAATAGCCTTCTTGAAGTCCATATCAAGTAATGCAGCCACTAAAGAACCTGTCCATGCACCAGTACCTGGTAATGGGATTCCTACAAATAATAAGAGTCCTAAGAATTCACCATTACTCATACCCTTACTCTTATTCATAGCACGGTTTTCTAGTTTTTCAATTAATGGTCTAGAGAAGTTAAACTTCTTAAGCCATTTAAATATACGTTTAATAAATAATAAAATAAATGGAATTGGTAAGATATTTCCTAGAATACATATAGGAACTGCATAACGAATATCTACTTTTAATAATGCAGATGCAATTAATCCTCCACGACATTCAAGAATAGGAACTAAAGAAACTATAAATACTGCAATCTCAGATGAAATGTATTTACCTAATGTTCCTGCAAACCATAATGCGATTGATTCCATATTTATCCTCCTTGATTAACATGATTAATCATACATAAAGGATTTTATAAAGTCAATTTCTTCTTCCATATATCAACTAAATCACATAATCGATAACGGGCATTGGCAGGAGAAGAGGAAGGTAGAAGTATCGCTTTGATTCCTGTTTCTTTTTCCTGATATTTCTTATAAAGTTTTAGTGATGTGCCTCCATTACAATATATTCTTTTGATATTTGTACCTTGTATTAATGTCTTAATATCATTGGGGACAACATCCTTAATAGAGGCATCACTGCTTCCTATAATCGTACATGAGTGGATAATATCCCATATCGCAATATGATGTTCCAGTAACATCTTTTTCTTATCTTCTATTGTTTCATAGTCTGTTTGTGTGATTGTACCAATAATCTTCCAGAATCTATTTTGAGGATGTCCATAATAGAAAGAAATTTCCCTTGATTTAACTGAAGGGAAACTTCCCAGTATCAATACTTCACATTGGTCATCTATGATCGGTTCTAATGGATGTTCAATCATACTTTTCTCTTTCCATTCACAAATCCTGTACATGAACTCAAAAATGAACGTGGTAAGAGTCTTGCTACAAGATTTAATAAGTGTCCTGATAAACCAGTAAACTGAACCAAATGATTATCAAACAATCCTTGAATACCTATTTCAGCCACTGCTTCTGCAGACTGTGGTTTAAATAATTTAAACATCGGAGACTGACCTAAGTTAGCTACATCCATAAATCCTGTTTTAGTAGGACCAGGACATAAACATGATACTTCTACATTATAATCCTTTAACTCATACGCAATGGATTCACTAAAAGACAATACAAAAGCTTTCGTTGCATAATAGGTAGACATATAAGGTCCTGCACAAAGTCCTGCAATAGAAGCCACATTCAATATACGGCCTTTCTTTCTCAATTTCATTGACTGACCAAATACATAAGTCATCTGCATTAAAGCCATTATATTCAATAAAACCATCTTTTTCTGTTTTTCCCACGATGAATCATGGAATGCACCATGATCTCCAAAACCTGCATTATTTACTAGAATATCAATACTTATATCATCAAGAACTAAGTTATTATATAAATCCACAGCAGCATCTTCTCCTGTAAGATCCATCGCAACCACTTTAATATTTACATCATATTCTGATAATTCTGCTTTTACTGCTTCTAGTTTTTCTCTATGACGTGCTACAAGTACAAGATCATAACCTTTTCTCGCAAACACACGTGCACAAGCTTTCCCTATTCCATTAGAAGCACCTGTAATTAATACTGTTTGTGACATCTATTTCACCCCTTTCTACCATCATACTTTATCTTGACAGATTGTCAAATAAACTGTCTTTACTTATACTCTCCATACCTAACATGACCTCATCAATAAAATCATCAATATATATCAAATGTGGCATATCATTCATTTTAAAGATCTTTAATAATTCTTCTTCTACATAATGTTGATCAATACCTTGAGCACATATCACAATGGCTTCAGGATTCAACATACCAATAATATTCTGTAGTTCTATGACAAGTAATTGGCTTCTGCCTTTCATAGAACGTCTATTCTTATTTTCTATCAAAGGCATATAACGAATCTGTCCAGCAATAGAACTCTTTCCTTCTACAAGATGTCCATGTACCACTATTCCTAAACGTGAATTGACTTTTGAATCTAATAAGACTATAGAATCATACTGCATATGCTTTATATAAGCGCCTATAACTCCCATATACACATCATTCTTTACGAATACTCGTTGTTTATAACGATGATTTATATCTATATCACAATCAGGTAAAGAAAGGCATATTGTATGCACCTGTTCATTCAACATCTCATCTATAAAAGAACACAATACATCACAATCTAACTTAGGTATATCCCTTCTCTTTTCTTCCATCATCTCGCTATAAAGATTATAAAGACGTCCTATAACTTTTATTGTCTTATCATGCTTATATGCATAAATACATAAGGTCTGTGAAAATTCTCCATTCACCTTATAAGACATACTCGGTCTTCCACCTGTCGATTCTCTATAGCCTGCCTTAATCACTTGATTACTTTTCAACATTTCTTCTAAAAGACTATCAATCGTAGACAAAGATAAACCTGTATAGAATACTAATTCATTCTTAGTACAACCACCTTGTTTCACTAATGATTGTATAATCTTCATCACATTCTTTTTTCTAGCACCCCTTATTTCATTCATATCCTACCCTCCAGCAAGCGCTTACTATGTAAATAAAAATAGAAAGAGAATCCTTAACGATTCTCTTGAATTCTAATCTTTCTTTTAATAAAAGAAATTAATGTAATAAACCCAAACACAAAAGCCATAAATACAGCTAATGCTATTACATAAGAGAACGATGACTTCTCTTCTTTTTGAACCTTCTTCTTTTTCTTTGTCTTTTTTACAGGTTGTTTCTGTTCTGGTGTTTGTGTATTGTCTTCATTTTTCTTCACTTCTACACGAATAGATACCTTATGTGTAGAATGAGATAGTTTCCCATAAACTGTATATTTACCTGGTTCATTAAAAACTTGATTATCCCAGATGATTTTTACTTTCTTACTTGTTTTATTGGAATATCTGACTGTCGCATATTGTGGTAATTCTGCTTCTACACCCGCTGTAGTAGAAACAACTGCAGGAACACTCACACTTGTAACAGATGCATCCTTCACATGAACCGTCTGTATAATTGTACTGTTATACACATAGCCCTTTAATGAAAAAGTATGCACATACTTCAATGCATTCCCATCATAGTTATCCCATTTAATCACTTCATTTGTGTGATCTCCATTAGACCAAGTCACAGAAGCTGTTGCAGGTAAAGAAAGTGCACTTCCTATAATCACTGTTTTATTAGACAATTCATCGATATGCGTTATTTTAGCCGCTTCTACATTCACTATACAATTTGTAGTAAGCTGCAAATCTGAAATAGAACCTGTGACAGTAAATTGACTCGCATTTCTTGTCTTATATAAGCTTTCATCATATGTATTCCAATCGATATTATAATCCTTCTCACTCCCATCATAGAAAGTAATCCTTGCCTTGAGTGGAAGTGATGGTGCTGTTCCAGAAGCCGTTGTTACTTCACCATCATAACTTACATTGACTACATGATTATCTGCATAAACTGGGCTTATAAAAAACAAAGACATCAATAAAACTATGAGTATCTTTCGCATTTATTTCACCTCTTATCTCTATCTTATGCTTAATTCAAATATTAGTAAAGATGAATACTACGAATTAACCTAATGCCACATCTAGAACCATCATCAAAGTAAAACCTACTGAGAAAAACAAGACACCTAGGTGTGAATGTTCTCCCTGACTCATTTCAGGAATCAATTCTTCTACTACCACATACATCATTGCGCCTGCTGCAAAACTAAGTAAATAAGGCATCACTGAAATAATATAACGTGCAAGTAAAATTGTAATAAAACCTCCTATAGGTTCTACAATACCTGATAATGTGCCATACATAAATGACTTCAATCGAGACACACCTGTACTTCTTAAAGGCATGGATACAATAGCACCTTCAGGAAAATTCTGTATTGCGATACCTAATGATAATGCGAGTGCACCCATGGCCGTAATTGCAGGATTTCCTGATAAGTAAGAGGCATAAACAATACCGACTGCCATTCCTTCAGGAATGTTGTGAATAGTGACTGCAAGTACTAACTTGATTGTTTGAGACAAGTGACTACGTGGTCCTTCCTGACTATGATCTAAATGCATATGAGGAATCAAATGATCAAGTAATAATAAGAATAGAATACCTAACCAAAATCCAATAAGGGTAGGAATAAAGGTAGATGCCTGCTCAAGTGAAGGAATAATTAAACTCCAAATAGAGGCAGCAACCATTACACCTGCTGCAAATCCAGTCAATGCTTTTTGTATATTCATACTTAATTCTTTTTTCATAAAGAACACACAGGCTGCACCTAATGTTGTTCCAATAAAGGGTATAATTAAAACCATATAAAATACCTCCTGTCCTTCATACTACATAAACTAGTTAGCAAACACAAACTATATGATAAAGAAAAAAGATAAGCATGGGGAACACTTATCTTCTTTCTTGTATTTACACTTGTACTTTGTAGTCTAACGAAGGGAAGGGATTGTTTGACTACGATATATATAATACTTAATGATTGTGTTAAGATTATAATTCGATTATGTCAAATTATGTGAATCCTTTTTCCCAAACAAGTACATATCATCTATAGGAATAATATTCCTCATATATTGTGTCATATCAATTTCTTTGAGAATAACATCTCCTACGACAGATACATTATAGTTGTATTCATGTCCATCTTCATCAATTAACTGAATACGCCACCAGTCACGATTTGTAGATGATGGATGATTAGATGTTTCAAGAAAGAATTCTCTTAATAGCTCTAAGAGTGTTTCTGCTTTTTCCTGACCTATATTCACTCTTTTACGTCTAATGATTCTTCTAGAGTTAAATCCATCTCCATAATCATATCCAGTAAACCATATGTGTCCATCACGCATGATTGTTAAACGCTGACTGACTTCTACGCAAGCATCCGGTTTTACTCCACGTCCTTTCGCATCTGAATAAAGTATGATTTTAGATAGTTTCATGATGAACACCTGCCACTCAAAATGTGATTAAATATACTCACATCGAGATAATGTAAGTTCTCACGAACATTACTTACTATGTCATCGTGTATGCTTTGGATTGACCGAAATCAAATCTACTCACAAGTTCTTGTACACTCTATAGTCGTAAATTCCCGAAGTAGCCTCCGGTACATACCTACGTTTGCGTTTGTTTATGCAACTTCGTAAGTTGTAGCATCTCTCAGATTAAGTGCAGCATTGAAATCTCTGTCTTCGATATAGCCACAATCACATCTGAAAATTCTATCTGAAAGATTTAAATCTTTCTTGATGCTTTTACAGCAGTGACATGTCTTAGATGATGGGAACCATCTGTCTACAATTCGAAGTTCAATTCCGTTCTCTTTGCATTTAGCTTCAAGCTTTGTTTTAAATTCATAAAACTTCTGCGAAGCAGCTGCCTTTGAAAGATGCTTGTTCTTCATCATTCCTGATACGTTTAGATCCTCAATCGTTATATAAGATGGCTTGGTTTTCACTATCTCTGCGATTGTCTTATTGATGTAATCAGTACGAATATTGTCTATTTTATGATGAAGCTTCTGTATCTTAAGCCTTTGTTTCTGTATATTTCTTTTTTGAGTGG
>OIZP01000464.1_pt1 | contig 25714 bp, 26 predicted proteins | sample 1588531 | NCBI WGS metagenome assembly OIZP01 (sample SAMN03283283) | human gut metagenome | biome: human-associated habitat; material: feces | host: Homo sapiens | place: Peru | collected 2012
CGGCTAGAGAAAAATCTCTCGCTCCCAGCTCTTGCCGATTTAATCAGAGGCTCCCTAAAAAACCCGGAAAGCCGAGGCTTTCCGGGTTTTTCCTATGTACTTACTTTCCGAAGGCATCCAGTGCCAGCTTGAAAGCGCCGTAGGCGCCGGCATCGTTGCCCAGAGACGCCAGGGCAAACCGAGCGCCGGAGGCGGCGTGGAAGACGTATTTCTTGAAGTAGGGCACAATACCGTCCAGAAGCACCTGTCCGGCTTTGCTGACACCGCCGCCGATGACCACCACCTCGGGGTCGACGACAGAGCAGACGTTGCCCAGGAACTCGCCCATGTACCGGTAGACCTGATCGAGAATGGCAAGAGCCTCTTTGTCTCCGGCCTTGCCCGCGTCAAAGATGTCCTTGCAGGTCATGTTTTCCAGGGAGCGTAGGCTGCTGGGGGCATCGGTGGCTGCCAGGTGACGCTGAGCCAGCCGGACAACACCGGTGGCGGAGCAGTACTGCTCCACGCAGCCGTACTTGCCGCAGTTGCATTGCAGGGTTTCGTCCCGGTTGAGAAGCAGGTGGCCGATCTCCGCGCCGGAGCCGTGGGCACCGTGAAGAAGGTTCCCATCCACGACGATGCCGCCGCCCACGCCGGTGCCCAGGGTCACGAAGAGCATATTGTCGCAGCCCTTGCCGCCGCCCTTCCAGTATTCGCCCAGAGCCGCCACGTTGGCATCGTTGCCCGCCTTCACCGGGAAGCCTGTGAGCTTGGACAGATCCTCGGCAATGTTGAACACGCCCCAGCCCAGGTTTACGCAGCGGTTCACAACGCCCTTGCCGTTGACCGCGCCGGGCACGCCGATGCCGATACCCAGAATGTCGGACGCGGGAATCTTATGGGAAGCCAGATACTCCTTGACGGAAGCGGCGATGTCCGGCAGAATCTGATCGCCGCCGTTTGCGGTGACGGTGGGAATCTCCCACTTGTCAAGCATGGTGCCGTTTTCGTCAAAATAGGCGATCTTGACGGTAGTGCCGCCCAGATCAATGCCAAAGCCGTATTTCATAAGGGTCGCCCTCCTAATATGTTGGATGTCTCTATTATACATATTCCGCGGAAAAAAGCCAGCCCCTAATGAAAATTACAGAAAGAAAAGTTTTGCTTGCGTTTGGCTCTGGTTTGCGGTAGAATACAGTCGTACTTTGAGAAAGGACGTGTTCCATTACATGATTAAAGTTGATATCTCCAACGTCTGGGGCCAGCTGACCCTGGGCGACCTGCTGGCTATGGAAAAGGAAGTGGCCGATGCCCACACCACCCTGGTGGACGGCACCGGTGAGGGCAACGATTTCCTGGGCTGGCTGAACCTGCCCGTTCGGGAGCCTACCGAGGAAATTAAGCGCATCCAGTCCGCCGCCAAGAAGATTCGGGAAAACAGCGATGTGTTCGTGGTCATCGGCATCGGCGGCTCCTACTTGGGCCCCCGGGCTGCCATCGAGCTGCTGCAAGGCCCCAACCACAACATCGGCAAGGGCAAGGGCAATCCCCAGATTTTCTTTGCCGGCAACGGCCTGAGCACCCGTCACTGGAACGAGCTTCAGGGTCTGCTGGAGGACAAGGATTTCTCCATCGCCATCATCTCCAAGTCCGGCACCACCACCGAGCCTGCCATCGCTACCCGTGCCCTGCGCTGGATGCTGGAGCGCAAGTATGGCACTGCCGGTGCCAAGGAGCGGATTTTCGCCATCACCGATCCCTGCAAGGGCGCTCTGCGCCAGATGGCTACCGAAGAGGGCTGGGAGACCTTTGTTATCCCTCAGAACGTTGGCGGCCGGTACTCCGTGCTGACCCCTGTGGGCCTGCTTCCTCTGGCGGTGGCGGGCATCGACATCATGGAAATGATGAACGGCGCCGTGGATGCCAAGGAGACCTATGATCTGCGTTCCTTCGAAAACCCCGTCTGGCAGTATGCCGCCGTCCGGAACCTGCTGTACCGCAACGGCAAGGCCATTGAGATCTTCGAGTCCTTCGAGCCCGGCTTCAAGATGTTCGGCGGCTGGTGGCAGCAGCTCTTCGGCGAGTCCGAGGGCAAGGACGGCAAGGGCATCTTCCCGGCAACCGCCGAGTTCACCGCCGACCTGCACTCCCTGGGTCAGATGATCCAGTCCGGCGTCCGGAACATTTTCGAGACCATGGTGCGTTTTGACGCCCCCGAGAAGAAGATGGTCATCGGCGGCGACGCCAAGAACCTGGACGGCCTGAACTATCTGGAGGGTCGTACCCTGGACTTCGTGGACGAGAAGGCTTTCCTCGGCACTCTGGCTGCCCATGTGGACGGCGGCGTGCCCGTCATCACCATGGACTGCGGAGAGCTGAACGACCGGAAGGTGGGCGAGCTGTTCTACTTCCTGGAGCTCAGCTGCGGCGTTTCCGCCTATATCCTGGGCGTGAACCCTTTCAACCAGCCCGGTGTGGAGCTGTACAAGCGCAATATGTTCCAGCTGCTGGGCAAGCCCGGCTACGAAAAGTAAGCACCCTTTGCCGGAGAGGACGGCCTGTCCTCTCCGGTACTTTTTTCCAAAATGAAAACTCTTGGGAAAAACGCAAAATAGTAGTTGCAAATTTTCCCGTTTACTGGTAGAATGTGCATAAGCCAAAAAACAAAGGCAAGGAGGATATTCCTATGATTCATGTTATTATGGGCCTGAAGGGCTCCGGCAAAACAAAGAAGCTGATCGACGCCATCAACGGCGCGGTGGCAGAAGCCCACGGCGATGTGGTCTGCATCGAGTACGGCAGAAAGCTGACCTACGATCTTTCCTATAAGGTTCGCCTGGTGGACTCCAAGGAGTACGGCATTTCCAGCAGCGAGATGCTCAAGGGCTTCCTGAGCGGTCTGCACGCCGGCAATTTCGATATTACCAACGTCTTTATTGATAACCTCTATAAGACCATCGGTGCCGATCTGGCTGCCGCCGAGGACTTTGTGGCCTGGTGCGCCAAGTTTGCCGCCGACAACAAGATGGAGATCACCATCACCATCTCCGAAGACCCCGCCAAGGCCAGCGAGGGCATGAAGCAGTATCTGTAAGAATACATCCTTTGCCGCCGCAGCGTTCGCTGCGGCGGCTTTTCAATATGCGAAAGGGACGGAAGGATATGCTTGTCATTGCGAACCAGCCCGCAGGCTGGTGTGGCAATCCGCATCCCCAGAAAAAATTACCCTTGCAATTTGCGATTTTTTCTTATATAATGCTAATGTAAGAGATTATGTGTATTTATAGGAGAAAAGAATGAGCGATTTACGAGAAAACAAAATGGGCGTCATGCCGGAGGGAAAGCTTCTGCTGAATATGGGCCTTCCCATGATTGCCTCCATGCTGGTGCAGGCCCTTTATAACGTGGTGGACAGCATCTACGTCTCTCAGATTTCCGAGAGCGCGGTGACCGCCCTGTCCCTGGCCTTCCCCATTCAGAATATGCAGATCGGCTTCGCCGTGGGTATCGGCGTGGGCGTCAACTCCCTGCTCAGCAAGAGCCTGGGCGAAAAGAACCAGGAGGCCGCCAATTTTACCGCGGGCAACGGCGTCACCCTGATGATGATCTGCACCGTCCTGTTCATGCTCTTCGGCGCATTCGGCGTCCGACCCTACTATGAGATGCAGTCCACCGTGGCGGAAACCGTGGAGGGCGGCATTGTGTATTCCAAAATCTGCTGCCTGCTGACTTTTGGTGTGTTTATGTCCGTGCTGGGCGAGCGGCTGCTTCAGGCCACAGGCCGGACGGTGCATACCATGATCACCCAGAGCCTGGGCGCTATCATCAACATCATCCTGGATCCCATCCTGATTCACGGCTGGTTTGGTGCCCCCGCCATGGGCATCGCCGGTGCGGCCATTGCCACAGTCATCGGCCAGTTTGCTTCCGCGGCGCTGGTGTGGTGCTTTAATTTCAAGTTCAATCCCGAGGTTCAGCTGGCCTGGAAGTATGTGAAGCTCCACGGCCAGATCGTCCGCTCCATCCTGACCGTGGGCATCCCCTCGGTGGTGATGAACGGCATCGGCTCTGTCATGAACTTCGGCATGAACCAGATTCTTCAGGGCTTTACCGAAACGGCTACCGGCGTCTTCGGCGTGTATTTCAAGCTGCAAAGCTTTTTCTTCATGCCCCTGTTCGGCCTGAACAACGCCACTATTTCCATCATTGCCTACAATTACGGCGCCCGGAAGCCTCAGAGAATTACCAAGACCCTGAAAATCGCCTGTACCGCGGCGGTGTGCCTGATGCTGGCGGGCTTCCTGGCCTTCCAGTTTGCCCCGGATCTGCTGATCGGCATGTTCAACCCCAGCGAGACCTTCCTGGTTATCGGTCGGGCGGCACTGCGCACCATCAGTTGGAGCTTCCCCCTGGCGGCCTTCGGCATCGCCCTCAGCGGCTGCTTCCAGGCCCTGGGCAACGGCATTTACAGCACCATCGTCTCCCTGTGTCGTCAGATGTTGGTGCTGCTGCCGGTGGCTTATCTGCTGAGCAAAACCGGCGAGGTGAACGCGGTGTGGCTGTCCTTCATCATCGCGGAGGTCATCAGCCTGGCGGTGACCCTGACCTTCTTCCGCCGGATTTACCGGCAGAAGATTCAGCCCCTGTTCGAGGCGGAGAATGCGCAATAACAAGAATGTCCGCCCACTCTGGGCGGACATTTTGCGAAGGAGAGAGAAAAATGTACGCTGACTGCCACATCCACATGGTGCTCGACGGAGAAAACTGGAAGGCGGCCATTGCCCGGCATCGGGAGAAGGCCGATGAGAAGTGGATTCGGCAGACCCTTGGCCGGTATCGTAGCCTGGGCTTTACCTATCTCCGGGACGGCGGCGACCGCTGGGGCGTGGGCAAACGGGCCAGGGAGTTGGCAGGGGAGTACGGCATCACCTACCGGACGCCGCTGGCTCCGCTGTGCAAGGCGGGGCACTACGGCGGCTTTATCGGCGAAAAGTACGGGAATTTGAAAGAATTCCCGGAAAAAGTCATGAGCATCCGGAAAAACGGAGCGGATTTCATCAAAATCATGATTTCCGGCCTGATGGATTTTGACCGGTTCGGCGTGCTGACGGAGCCGGGGCTGGAACCGGCGGAGATCCGGGAGCTGATTCATATTGCCCATGAGGAGGGCATGGCGGTGATGGCGCACGCCAACGGGGCGCGGACGGTGCTGGCCGCGGCTCAGGCCGGGGTGGATTCCGTGGAGCATGGAGCCTACCTGAACGGGGAGGCTCTTCACGCCATGCGGGAGGCCGGAACCGTCTGGGTGCCCACCCTTTCCACCATTGGAAACCTCAGGGGAAAAGGCAGGTTCCGGGAGGCGGCGGTGGAGGAAATTCTGGAATCCGCCCAGGAAAATGTCCGCACCTTTGCCGCTCTCGGCGGCCTCGTTGCTCCGGGAACGGACGCCGGAGCCTGGGCGGTGCCCCACGGCAGCCTGACAGAATTTTCCCTTCTCCGGGAGGCCCTGGGATCCGGTACGGATGCCGTTCTGGCGGCGGGGCTGGGGGAAATTCAGCGGAAGTTTTAGGACAATATCCAAGTTCCCGGTTCACGTTTCCTTGCGGCCTGGGGACGGCGTTCTGACAGCGGAGTTTTTTGATGCCGCGCCCTTCCGCTCCGTTGACATTTCCATAGCGCCGTGGTATAATCCAGACATCTGAAACGAATATAAAAGCAGCGCGCAGGTGTCGCCCTACGGGCGGTGAAAAGGGAACCCGGTGAAAATCCGGGACGATACAGTCACTGTGATGGGGAGCGTTTTCTTCGTGCCACTGGGAAACTGGGAAGGCGAAAACGCGCGGAACCGAGTCAGGAGACCTGCCTGAGCGTGGAATCTCCGATTTGCTGTCTACAAATCGACCTTCCAGCATGTGTTTTCTTCGGAATGCGGGTTCCGGGGAGAATTTTTGTTGCCAGGAAGAGCGGCTGCCGGAGATGCAGCCGCTTTTATATTTCATCAGATGGTGTCCCGGGAACTTTCCCGGAACACAAAATACTTGAAAGAAGGTAAAACAATGAAAAAGCTGATTGCTCTGCTGCTGATGGGCTGCATGGTTCTGTCCATGACTGCTTGCGGCGGCAACACGGCTGCTCCCACCACCGCACCCACCGCCGCTGCCACCGAGGCCGCTACGGAAGCCGCAGAGACTACCCAGTCTCAGGAAGAGATCGACCAGGCCGCTGCCGATGCGGTTGCCCAGCTGATCGACGCCATTTATGTTCAGACCCGCAATGAGGACACCGACGCCCAGTGCGAGCAGGCCAAGGCCGCTTGGGACGCGCTGACCGATGCCCAGAAGGAACTGGTGGAAGGCGAAGAGGCCAGCCCCGAGTACTTTGGTCGGGACACCGGCGATGCCAAGCTGGACGATCCCCGGAACCAGGACGAGATCGGCGAGAAGGAGCTGCTGGTGGTTTCCTTCGGCACTTCCTTCAACGACAGCCGTGCCACCGACATCAAGGGCATTGAGGACGCGCTGGCGAAGGCGTTCCCCGACTGGTCTGTCCGCCGGGCTTTCACCGCGCAGATCATCATCAACCATGTTCAGGCCCGTGACGGCGAGAAGATCGACAACATGGATCAGGCACTGGAGCGTGCCGTTGCCAACGGGGTCAAGACCCTGGTGGTGCAGCCCACCCATCTGATGCACGGCGCCGAGTACGACGAGATGTGCGAGGCTCTGGACGCTTACAAGGACAAGATCGAGAACATTGTTGTCGCTGAGCCCCTGCTGGGCGAGGTGGGCAACGATGCTACCGTCATCAACGCCGATAAGGAAACCGTCGCCAAGGCTGTCGTTGACACTGCTGTGGCTGACGGCAAGTTCGAGAGCATCGCCAAGGCTGCCGAGGACGGCACCGCTCTGGTGCTGATGGGCCACGGCACTGCTCACGTTGCCAAGGTTACCTACAGCCAGATGCAGACCCAGATGGAGAAGCTGGGCTACAAGAATGTCTTCATCGGCACCGTGGAAGGTGAGCCTGAGGAGACTTCCTGCGAGGCCGTTATCGAGGCCGTGAAGGCTGCCGGCTATACCAAGGTCGTGCTGCGTCCTCTGATGGTCGTTGCCGGCGACCATGCCAACAACGACATGGCCGGTGCTGACGAGGATTCCTGGAAGTCCATGGTAGAGGCTGCCGGTCTGACCGTTGAGACACAGATCGCGGGTCTCGGCAGAATCGACGCCGTGCAGGAGCTGTACGTTGCCCACACCCAGGCTGCCATCGACACCCTGAAGTAAACCGTTCCATCCCGGGAGGCCCGCACCTCCCGGGATACCTGCATTTTTTTATTGAAAGGGTACCGGCAATCTCCGGTGCCTTTTCAACAGAAAAATATGAAAAGGGGAAGAAATATGAAAAAATTAACCGTACTTGTTTTGACGGCACTGCTGGTGCTGTCCATGGGAGCCTGCGGTCAAAGCACCGCTGCCCCCGAAGCCACTGTAAAGACCGGCGCGGAAACAACGGCAGCTGCGGAAACCACCGAAGGGACTGCCGCGCCGGAGACCGTCGAGGCTCCCGCCCCCGCGCTGGCGGACGGCGTATATCTGGCGGATTTCAATACCGACAGCACCATGTTCCATGTCAACGAGGTCTGTGAGGGTAAGGGTACGCTGACCGTCAAGGACGGAAAAATGACCATCCATGTGAGCCTGGCCTCTACCTCTATCCTGAACCTCTATCCCGGTCTGGCGGAGGATGCCCAGAAGGACGGCGCGGAGCTGCTGCAGCCCAGCAAGGATGAACTGACCTATCCCGACGGCCTGAAGGAGACCGTCAACGGCTTTGACATTCCGGTGCCGGCGCTGGATCAGGAGTTTGATGTGGCGCTGATCGGCAAGAAGGGCAAGTGGTATGACCACAAGGTCTCCGTATCCAATCCGGTACCCCAGGGTCAGGAAGCCCTGGCTGACGGCGAGTATACGGTGGAAGCCGTTCTCTCCGGCGGCACCGGCAGGGCAAAGCTTCTGAACCCCACCGCCCTGACGGTTTCCGAGGGTAAGATTACCGCAACTATCGTTTGGAGCAGCAGCAACTACGACTACATGATCGTAAACGGCGATCAGTACCTGCCCATCACCACGGAGGGCGGCTCTACCTTCCAGATTCCCGTGGAGTCCCTGGGCGTGGAGATCCCCGTGACGGCGGACACCGTGGCTATGGGGACGCCCCATGAGATCGAGTACACCATTCTGCTTCAGGCGGATACCGTCAGTCCCAAGGCATGAAAAGAAGCGTTGTTTTGATTCTGGCGGCACTGACCCTTTTCCTGGGGGGCTGTGCCGCCCGGTCTCCTATGGTGGAGCCGGAGACGGAAACTACCGTCAAAGAAGCCCTCAGCTGGTCTGACCTGGACTTTCAGCAGGAGGCCCTTTGCTATGCCCAGGAATTCACGATTGCCCAGACCCAGGGCTATCAAAAGCTCACCGTGGGCACGGATCAGACCTTCCTGGTAGTACCGGAGGGGGCTGAGGTTCCGGAGAGTGTTCCCCAGGATGTGACGGTACTGCGGCAGCCTCTGCAAAATATCTATATGGTGAGCAGTGCTTCTATGGATTACTTCTGCAAGCTGGATGCCCTGGATGCGGTCAAGCTCAGCAGTCAGAAGGCAACCGCCTGGTATCTGCCCCAGGCTAGACAGGCCATGGAGGAAGGAAAAATCCTCTACGCCGGTAAATATTCGGCACCGGATTATGAAACCATCCTGGCCTCCGGCTGTGACCTGGCGGTGGAAAACGCCATGATCTACCACACGCCGGAGGTGATGGAGCAGATTCAGCGGCTGGGCATTCCGGTGCTGGTGGATCGTTCCAGCTATGAGGATCATCCCCTGGGCCGCATGGAGTGGATCAAGTTCTATGGGGCGCTCTTAAACCGGCAGGGGGAGGCACAGGCCTATTATGACAGCCTTCTGACAAGCCTTGCCCCCATCCTGGACGAAGCGGACACGGGAAAGACGGTGGCCTTTTTTTACATCACCGCCTCCGGGGCTGTGAACGTGCGCAAGGGCACGGATTATATTACCAAGTCCATTGCCCTGGCAGGCTGTGACAGCGTGCTTTTCGCCGAGGATGAGGATACGGGAGCCACCGCCTCTCAGACCATTCAGATGGAGGCCTTTTACAATGGGGCGGTAGACGCGGACATCCTGATTTACAACAGCACCGTAGACGGGGAACTGGATTCCCTGGCGGCGCTGCTGACCAAGGCGCCGCTGCTGAAGAACTTCAAGGCCGTAAGGGATGGGCAGGTCTACTGCATCACCAAAAACTTCTACCAGGAGTCCCTGGCTCTGGGTGACTTTATTCTGGATGTCAATACCGTGGCATCCGGCAGGGACAGAACGTTGTATTTTCTTAGGAAACTCTGAATAAATCGTCTGCGGCTGGACAGCGGATCTTTTGCCCCCAGTCTGCGGTTTGAAAAATGGGAAATATAGCACAGCCGTTGCCAGCGAAGCTGGCTTACGGATGTGGCATACCCCTTGCGGGTACATACAGTATTCCGACCTTTTTCAAACCTTGCCTGAGAATAAAATCTCTCGCTGCCAGCTCTTGCCGATTTAATCAGAGCTTCCCTAGCATCATCGACTTGTAATGAGGTTATTCTATGACCAAGCCCACAGCCCTTCACTGGGAGCTGGCAGCCCCCATTCTATCCTTGGCTCTGCCCACCATGCTGGAGCAGTTCCTGGCAACGGCAGTTCAGTATATCGATACGGCTATGGTAGGCACACTGGGTACCCACGCCACTGCCGCGGTGGGAGCCACCGCTACCGTCAACTGGCTCATCAACGGCACGGTCTCCGCTATCGGCGTAGGCTTCCTGTCCTATATTTCCAAGGCCTGCGGAGCGGGAGACCGGGACAGAGCCAAGCGCGCGGCGGCTCAGGCGGTGCTGGTTACTTTGATCGTAGGCATCGGTTTTACGGTGCTGGCTCTGGCGCTGAGTACCCGGGTGCCGGTTTGGATGCGGGCTGACTCTTCCATTCAGGAGCTGGCCAGCCAGTATTTTTTTGTGATGTATACCCCCATGCTGGCCCGGTCGGCCATACTGCTTTTCGGAAATCTGTTCCGGGCGGTGGGGGACAGCAAGACCCCCATGCGGGTGGGGCTGATGGTGAACCTTATCAACGTTGCGGGAAATCTGCTGCTGATTTATCCCACCCGGGTCTGGCACGGCCTGACCCTCTACGGCGCGGGCTGGGGGGTCGTCGGCGCGGCGGCAGCCAGTGCGGCCGCCTATTTTGTCGGCGGCATCGTCATAACGGTTGCCCTTTGGCGGCATCCCCGGATTTCCCCCAGGGGCTTTTCCCTGAAGCCGGAGAGCGCCATTCTGAGGCCTTGCCTACAGGTGGCACTGCCCAACGCTTTGCAGCGCTTTGCCACGTCTCTTGGCTATGTGGCCTTTGCGGCCATGGTCAATTCCCTTGGGGAGACAGCCACTGCCGCCCATACCATCGCCAACACCGTGGAATCCGCCTTCTATGTTCCGGGCTATGGGATGCAGATGGCGGCTGCTACCCTGGCGGGCAACGCCTTGGGGGCAGGGGAGCACAAAAAAATCAACCACCTGGCGGGGATGCTTCTGACCCTGGAAGTTGCCATGATGGTGGTATCCGGGGGACTTCTGTTCCTGTTCGCTCCCAATATGATGGGGCTTTTTTCTGCCGACGCCGCAGTCATCGCCTTGGGGGCGGTGGTTTTGCGGATGGTTGCGGTGTCTGAACCCTTCTATGGCGTGTCGATTATTCTGGAGGGCATGATGCAGGGCATGGGTCAGACCATGCTGCCCTTTGTCATCGGGGTCACGGGTATGTGGGGCGTGCGGATTGTAGGAACCTTCCTTTGCACCCAGATTTTCGGCATGGGTCTGATTTCCGCCTGGGCCTGTATGATTGCCCACAATCTGCTGATTTTCGTCCTGCTCACGGTCTGCTATCGGACTGGCCGGTGGAAACCGAAAAAATAATCCGAAAAACCCTTGCTTTTTGGAAAACTCTATGATAGAATAAATCGGTCTGAAATCAAGGTGAGTCCTCTGCCGCGTGTTTGACGGCATGAACGCCTAATCTTTTTAGGAGGACAAAGATATGGATTTGGTTAAGGCTCTGAACAGCCAGTACATGAAGGAGGAGCTGCCCGAGGCTAAGGTCGGCGACACCGTTCGTGTGCATGTGCGCATCAAGGAAGGCGCCCGTGAGCGTATCCAGGTGTTTGAAGGCACCGTCATCGCCCGGAAGAACGGCGGCATCGGCGAGACCATCACCGTTCGCCGGATTTCTTACGGCGTGGGCTGTGAGAAGGTCTTCCCCCTGCATTCTCCCAACGTGGCTATGATCGAGACTGTCCGCACCGGTAAGGTTCGCCGCGCGAAGCTGTACTACCTGCGTGGCCGCGCCGGCAAGGCTGCCAAGGTCAAGGAGAAGGTTTAATCCGAAACTGGATAAGAAAAGAGGGCGCTGCCCTCTTTTTTTATTGGCTTTTTCCCGGAATTGTGGTATAGTAACCCTGATTGTTCCAATCGGGAAAGGAGGAAATCCCATGTCATCCCAAAAGAAAGCCGAGGAGCGCACCGCTTCCCAATCCCTGGTGCTGTATGTCCATGATCTTGTGTATATGCTCTCGGCAATCATGCTGGTGTTTCTTATCTTTTTCCGGGTGATCGTGGTGACCCAGAATTCCATGTACGATACTCTCTGGGACGGAGATTATCTGCTGCTGGTCAGCGAGGCCTTCTGCGGGGAACCGAAGCCGGGGGACATCGTGGTCATCAGCAAGCAGGGATTTGAAAACGGAAAGCCCATTGTCAAGCGGGTTATCGCCACGGAAGGCCAGCAGGTGGATATTGACTTTGACGAGGGGCTGGTCTATGTGGACGGGAAGCCCCTGGAAGAGCCCTATCTCAAGCAGCTGACCACCAATGACGAGGGAACGGTGTTTCCCCTGACGGTGGCGGAGGGCTGCATTTTTGTGCTGGGGGACAACCGTGCGGTGTCCTTAGACAGCCGCAGCCCGCAGATCGGCCAGATCGACCGGCGGGAGGTACTGGGCAAGGCGGTGTTTCTGCTGCTTCCCGGCACCCACCATGGGGAGCACCCCCGGGATTTCAGCCGAATCGGGAGAATTGATACGAAATAATTGGAGTTAAAGATATGAAAGAGACGGATGCAAAACTGAATATCCAGTGGTATCCCGGTCACATGACCAAGACCCGGCGGCAGATCGAGGCCGACCTGAAGCTGGTGGACGCGGTGTGTGAGATTGTGGATGCCCGGATTCCCATGTCCAGCCGGAACCCGGATATCGATGCCATCTGCGGCGGTAAGCCCCGGATTCTGGTGCTGAACCGGATGGACTTAGCCGACCCGGAGGCTACGAAAACATGGGCGGCCTTCTTCCGGGACAAGGGCATGAGCGTCATCGCCACGGACTGCAAAAGCCGCCGGGGCATTTCCGACTTCACCCCGGCTGCCCGCCGGGCCTGTGCCGAAAAGCTGGAACGGGACGCCAGGCGAGGCATGAACCGTCCTCTGCGGGTGATGGTGGTGGGCATTCCCAATGTGGGAAAATCCACCCTTATCAACCAGATTTCCGGCAGGAAGGGTGCCAAGGCGGAGAACCGTCCCGGCGTTACCCGGGGCAAGCAGTGGGTCACCGTGGACGCGGGGCTTCAGCTCCTGGATACTCCAGGCATTCTCTGGCCGAAATTTGAGGATCCCAGAGTGGGCATGATGCTGGCCTATACCGGGGCGGTGAAGGAAAACGTCATTGACCTGGAGGAGCTGGCCTGTTTCTTAATGACCCTGCTGCATAAACACTACCCCAAGGCACTCCTTGACCGCTACCAGGTGGAAGCGCCGGAGGATACTCCCGGCTGGGAGCTTCTGGAGCTGGCCGGCCGAAAGCGGGGCTACCTGGTCTCCGGCGGCGAAGTGAACCTGGAGCGGATGGCACGGGTGCTGCTGGACGAATTCCGGGGAGGCAAGCTGGGAAAATTCACTTTGGAAATGCCGGAGGATTACCTATGAGCGAAATTACCATGTGGGAAATTGAGGACGCCCAGGACTGTGAAATCATCTGCGGCGTGGACGAAGCTGGCCGGGGACCCTTGGCGGGGCCGGTATGCGCCGCGGCGGTGATTCTGCCAAAGCACTTGCAGATTCCGGGGCTGACGGACAGCAAGAAGCTGTCGGATAAAAAGCGACGGGAGCTGTTCCCACTGATTCAGGAGCAGGCCATTGCCTACGGCATCGGCTTAGCCTCCGAGGGGGAAATTGACGAAATCAACATTTTGCAGGCTACATTTCTGGCCATGAGTCGGGCACTGGCTCAGCTTTCCCTGAAGCCGGACTTAGCCCTCATCGACGGCAACCGGGAGACGGACTTCGGTATTCCGGTGAAAACCGTGGTCAAGGGGGACAGTCTCAGCGCCAACATCGCCGCGGCCTCCGTTCTTGCCAAGGTTACCCGGGACGATCTTATGCTGAAACTGGCAAAAACCTATCCCCAGTATGGCTTTGATATTCACAAGGGTTACGGCACCCAGGCCCACTATGCGGCTCTGCGCCAGTTTGGCCCCTGTCCCATCCACCGGAAGTCCTTCCTGAAGAAATTCTATGGGGAAAAATAATCTGACCGGTGCCTGGGGAGAAGCCCTGGCGGCAGAGTATCTGCGCAAAAAGCGCTATGAAATTCTGGCCTCCGGCTATCGCTGCCGGTTCGGGGAAATCGATCTGATCGTAAAAAATCGGAAGTTTCTGGTTTTTGTGGAGGTAAAGCTGCGAAAATCGGCAGAATTTGCCCGAGCCCGGGAATTTGTGGATGCTAAGAAGCAGGAGCGAATCCGTACCACCGCATCCTTGTACTTAGCCCAGAACCCCATGAACCTACCCTGTCGGTTCGATGTCATCGAAATTTACGCCCCGGAAGGGATACAGACCCCACACCCGGAAATCAACCATTTGGAGGATGCTTTTCAATGAACGTGCCTGTTTTTGACTTTCACTGCGATTCCGCCTTCAAGCTGCTGGGGGAGGATTTGAATCAGGCGGGAAGCCTGCGGAAAAACGCTTACCACATCGATTTAGAGCGGGCGGGGAAGCTGCCCGGCTACGCCCAGTGTTTCGCCTGTTTTACCACTTCTGACAAAGAAGTGGTGGGGGATTTGTCTCCCATCGTGCTCTTTGAAAGAGAGCTTGCCACCATCCAGCGGGAGGTGGATAAGAACAGCGATCTTATTTCCGTTGCCTATACCCCGGCGGAAATCGAGGAAAACCGCAAAAGCGGCAAAATGTCCGCCATTCTGACTTTGGAGGGAACTGCTGGCATCGACTACAACCCGGAGCTGCTGGAAGACCTGCACACCATCGGTTTTCGGATCACCAGCCTGGGCTGGAACGAAAAGAACCCCCTTACCGGTTCCAACGTTACCGGCGGCGGTCTGACGGATCTGGGCAAGGCCTATGTCCGACAAGCCCAGAGCCTCGGCATGGGCGTGGACGTGAGCCACATCAGCGACGAGGGCTTCTGGGATATTATGGATATCACCCAGAAACCCATTATCGCCACCCATTCCAACAGCCGGGCGGTGTGCGCTCATAAGCGGAACCTGACCGACGATATGTTCCGGGCCATCTGCGAAACCGGCGGTGTGGCGGGATACAATTTCTGCCGGGATTTTACGGGAGAAAATGCCAATCTCGACACCGTCTGCGACCATATTTTCCATTTTCTGGAGCTGGATCCGTCAGGAGAACACATTGCCCTGGGCGGCGATCTGGACGGGGTGGAGCATACTCCCGATGGCTTCGAGGGCGTCCAGAGTTACCCGGCTTTTGCCGACCGGCTGGAGGCCCGTGGCCTGACGGAGGCCCTGATCCGGAAGATTTTCTGGCAGAACGCTCTGAACGTGCTGGGAAAATTCTGAGGAAAAAACGGATAATTTCCGGGAAGAACGCCGGAACTTGCCGGATAATCTCGGAACCGTTCCTATTTTATGGATAGACATCCCCGGTCGGCTATGATAGAATGTGCTGGGAAAAACTGCCGGAGGGAGGGATTCTATGCTGTACATTACCACACGCAACGACCGGGAGGTATTCACCGCCCAGAGTGTCATGCAGCAGGCTGTGGGCCCGGATGGCGGACGGTTTCTTCCTTACCGGCATCCGAAAATGACCTGGCAGACTTTCGAGGCTTTGGCGAAGAAGCCCTTTGCCGGGCGGATTGCCTGGATGCTCAACCACCTGTTTGGAAGTAAGTGCAGCTTGTGGGACGTGGAGTTTGCCGCAGGCCGCAGTCCCATCCGGCTGGTGAGCCTGGGCTCCCGGCTGTACCTGGCCCAGACGTGGTATAACCCAGGCTGGGATTATGAGACCATGGCCGTGTCCTTGTCCCGGCTGTTGGGACGGGAGGAGCCTGCGGGGTGGATAGGCATTGCGCTGCGATGCGCCGTCCTCATGGGAATTTGCACGGAGCTGTACAATCTTGGTGTAACGAATCCGGATATTTCTGTGGTTTCCGGTGACTTTTCCGCCCCAATCAGCGCGGTTTATGCCCGGCAATGGGGTGCGCCCATTGGCGAAATCCTGTGCTGCTGCAATGAAAACAACGAAATTTGGAACCTGCTCAGTCACGGTCAGCTCCGCACCGACGGGGTAAGCATCCCCACGATTCTCCCTTCGGCGGACGTGGTCGCCCCCTCGGAATTGGAGCGCCTCGTTTATGAAGCCGGCGGCTGTGAGGAAGTTGAGCGGTATCTGGATGCCTGCCGCCGGGGAGCTGCCTACATGCCCGGTGAGGAGGTTCTGACAAAGCTTCGCGCCGGATTGGCTGTCAGTGTGGTCAGCTCGGAGCGGATTTTACAGACCATTTCCGGGGTTTATCGAACCTGCGGTCATATTCTTGACCCGGCCGGGGCGCTGGCCTACGCCGGGCTTATGGACTATCGGGCGAAAACCGGCAGGTCAGGCTGCGCGGTGATTCTCTCGGACACCAGCCCCAGACACAGTCTGGATATTACCGCAAAAGCTCTTGGAATGACCCCGGAAGAGCTGGAAAACCGTACTTTTTGATGAAGGAGGTGCGCCTTTGGCGTTATACACAATCGGAGATTTACACTTATGCCTGGGCGCGCCCAAGCCCATGGACGTATTCGGCGGTGCCTGGGTGGGCTATATGGATAAGCTGAAAGAGGGCATGAAGGTCATTCGGCCCGAAGATACCACGGTGCTTCTGGGAGATTTGAGCTGGGCCCTGGACTTGGAAGGAGCCAAGCTGGACTTTGCCTGGATGAATGAAATTCCCGGCAGGAAGATCATCGTGAAGGGAAACCACGACTATTGGTGGAGCACCGGGGCGAAATTCCGGAAATTCTGCCAGGAAAATGGCTTTTCCAACCTGGAACTTCTGAATAACAACGCTTATGAATACGAGAATTTCGCCATCTGCGGCACCCGGGGCTGGTTTTTCGAGGAGGACAGAAGCGGGCGGCACGACGAGAAGGTCTTCCGCCGGGAGCTGATGCGCCTGGAAGCTTCCCTGAAAGCGGCAGGGGAGAAGCCCAAAATCGTATTTCTGCACTACCCGCCCCGGTACAAGGGCTATGAGTGCCCGGAGATTCTGGAACTGCTTGCAAAATATGAGGTGCGCCGGTGCTTTTACGGTCATTTGCACGGCGGAAGTCACAGACTTGCCATGGAGGGCCAGTGGGACGGGGTGGAGTTTCGCCTGGTTTCGGCGGATTATCTGGGATTTCATCCATATCCTGTAATTTCGTAAAAGAAATTTCTGAAAAACTATGGACAAAAGCCGTATATTTTGATAGAATGGTTCGGCTGTGAATTATATATAGAATGGTATCGCCCTGCGAACCAATTTAGGAGGACAACAACCAATGAACGTAAAGAACATTGAAAGAAACGGCAACGAGGCCACCATCGTGGTGGAAATCGACAAGGATCTGATGGAGACCGGCATCAACAAGGCTTATCTGAAGGCCCGCAAGCAGATTCTGGTTCCCGGCTTCCGGAAGGGCAAGGCTCCCCGGAAGATGATTGAGGCTCTGTACGGCGCTCACGTTTTCTACGAAGACGGCCTGGAGGAAATTTTCCCCGAGGTCTATGACTTTGCCGTTGCCAAGCAGGAGGGCTTCAAGGCCATCGGCCGTCCCAGCCTGACTGATATGAAGATTGAGGACGACGGCTCCGTCACTCTGACCCTGACCACCGAGGTCTATCCTGAGGTCACCCTGGGCCAGTACAAGGGCCTGGAAGTGGAGAAGACCGAGGCTTCCGTCACCGACGAGCAGGTTCAGGCCGAGCTGGATCGGATGGCGCAGAACGTTGCCTCCACCGAGACCGTTGACCGGGCCGCGCAGATGGGCGATACCGCCAACATCGACTTTGAGGGCTTCGACAACGGTGTGCCCTTCGAGGGCGGCAAGGGCGAGAACTTCGACCTGAAGCTGGGCTCCGGCCAGTTCGTCCCCGGCTTTGAGGAGCAGGTGGTGGGCATGACCGCCGGCGAGGAGAAGGACATCGACATCACCTTCCCTGAGGATTACCACAAGGAGCTGGCCGGCAAGGCTGTTGTGTTCCACGTCAAGCTGAACAAGGTCACCGTGACCATGGTTCCCGAGATGGACGATGAGTTTGCCAAGGACGTTTCCGAGTTTGATACCCTGGACGCTCTGAAGGCCGACGTCCGTGCCAAGGCTCTGGAGCAGGCCCAGAAGCAGGCGGATTCCGCCTTCGAGAATGCCTGCGTGGAGAAGGCCGCCGAGAACACCACCGTGGATATGCCTAAGGCGCTGGTAGAAAATGAGCTGGATGTTCAGATGGAACGCTTCGGCTATCAGCTGCAGATGAGCGGCTACTCCATGGAGCAGTACGCCAAGATGATGGGCGGCGACGTAAACACCATGCGCAATGCCTTCCGCCCCGCTGCCGAGAAGCAGGCCAAGATCTCCGTCACCCTGGAGGCGATTGCCAAGGCCGAGGGTCTGGCCGCTACCGAGGAGGAAATCGAGGAGGAGATCAAGTCTCTGGCCAAGCAGTACGAGATGGAAGAGGCTAAGGTCAAGGAGATGGTTCCCGCCGAGGAGCTCACCGGCAGCCTGGTCACCCGGAAGGCCATCAAGCTGATTGTGGACTCTGCCGTAGCCGTGGCTCCCAAGGCTGAGGAGAAGACCGAGGGCTGATTCAAAGGGAAACTCTGAATAAATCGTCTGCGGCTGGACAGCGGATCTTTTGCTCCCAGACTTCGGTTTGAAAAACGGGAAATACATACAGTATTCCTCCGTTTTTCGAACCTTGTCTGGAAACAAAATCTCTCGCCGCCAGCTCTTGCCGATTTAATCAGAGCTTCCCTAAGCACCAACCATCAGGGAAACCGGCTGGGGCCGGTTTCCCTGATTTCCCCGGAATAACTTTCTCCTGGGATGGCTAGAATGTTTCGTATCGAATCCCATGAAAGGAGACACTACCATGAGTTTAGTTCCCTATGTTGTTGAGCAGACCAGCCGCGGCGAGCGCAGCTATGACATTTTCTCCCGTCTGCTGAATGACCGTATTATTTTCCTGTCCGAGGAGGTCAATGACACCACCGCTTCCCTGGTGGTCGCTCAGCTTCTGTATCTGGAGGCTCAGGATCCGGACAAGGATATCCAGTTTTATATCAACAGCCCCGGCGGCAGCGTCACGGCAGGTATGGCCATCTACGACACCATGCAGTACATCAAGTGCGATGTAGCCACCATTTGCGTTGGCATGGCGGCTTCCATGGGTGCGTTCCTGCTGAGTTCCGGTGCCAAGGGCAAGCGGATGGCTCTGCCCAATTCCGAAATCATGATTCACCAGCCCTCTGCGGGCACCCAGGGTCAGATTACGGATATGGCCATCCACATGAAGCGCTTGCAGACCATTAAGGAGCGGATGAACCGGATTCTGTCCGAGAACTGCGGACAGCCCCTGGAAACCGTTGCCGCCGCCTGTGAGCGGGATAATTTCATGACTGCCGATGAGGCCAAGGCCTTCGGCCTGATTGATCGGGTGCTGGAGCACCACTAAAGACAGATTAACGTAGAAACGAGGTACCAGGTGCATGGCAAAGAATAACGAGCAGCCGCCGATTCGCTGCAGCTTCTGCGGTAAGCGGGAGAATCAGACATCCCGGCTGATTGCCGGGCCTGGGGTGTATATTTGCAGCGATTGCGTGCAGGCCTGCAGCGATCTGCTGCGGGAGGAATATGATCTGGATACTCCGGAGGCACTGAAGGCTCCGGAGCATCTGCCCACGCCCATGGAAATGAAGTCCTTTATGGATCGGTACATCATCGGTCAGGACGACGCGAAGGTTGCCCTGTCCGTGGCGGTGTACAACCACTATAAGCGGATTTACCTGGGGGCGGATTCCGAGGTGGAGCTGCAGAAGAGCAATATTTTGCTCATCGGCCCCACAGGCAGCGGCAAGACTCTGTTCGCCCAGACCCTGGCAAAAATTCTGAACGTCCCCTTCGCCATTGCCGACGCCACTACTTTGACGGAAGCGGGCTATGTGGGCGACGATGTGGAAAATATCCTGCTGCGGCTTTTGCAGGCGGCGGACTTTGATGTGGAGCTTGCCCAGCGGGGCATCATTTACATCGACGAGATGGATAAGATCGCACGAAAGAGCGAGAACACCTCCATCACCCGGGACGTGTCCGGTGAAGGCGTTCAGCAGGCACTGCTGAAGATTCTGGAGGGCACCGTGGCCAACGTGCCGCCTCAGGGAGGCCGGAAGCATCCCCAGCAGGAGATGATTCAGGTGGATACCACCAATATCCTGTTCATCTGCGGCGGCGCGTTCGACGGCCTGGATAAGATCATCGAGAAGCGGACGGACAAGAGCGCCATCGGCTTTGACGCTCCCGTGCAGAGCAAAGCCCAGCGGGATGTGGGTACCCTGTTTACCCAGGTGGAGCCTCACGATCTGCTGAAATTCGGCATTATTCCGGAGCTGGTAGGCCGTATGCCCGTAATCACCACCCTGAAGAGTCTGACCCAGAATGACCTGGTTCGGATTCTGGTGGAGCCGAAGAATGCGCTGACCAAGCAGTACCAGGCTCTCCTGAACATGGACGGCGTTCAGCTGGAGGTCACGGACGAAGCCCTGTTGCTGATTGCGCAGAAGGCCATTGACCGTCAGATCGGCGCCCGGGGTCTGCGGGCAATCATGGAGAAGATCATGACGGGAATCATGTATCTGATTCCCTCGGATCTTTCCATTCAGAAGGTCATTATCACCCCGGAGGCTGTGGACGGCGCGGAGCCCCAAATCGTGCGCGATGCCGCACATCCCAGAGAAAAGAAGCTCTCTGGCAAACGATAACCGAAAGGGGGTAGCCGAGACTACCCCCTTTTTTGCAAAAGGAGGGGAAAACCCTTGAAGGATGAAAAATTGTATGCGGGCAAGCTGCCGATTCTGGCTCTGCGGGGGCTGGCGGTATTCCCGGATCAGACGGTACATTTCGATGTGGGCAGAGCCAAGTCCGTGCTGGCGCTGGAAGCGGCCATGAAGGAGGATCAGACCCTGTTTCTGGTACCCCAGAAGGATTTGCTGGTAGACGACCCGAAGCTGAAAGACCTGTACGCCGTGGGTACCGTGGCCAAGGTCAAGCAGGTGCTCAGACCCCAGGGGGAGAATCTGCGGATTCTGGTCACCGGCCTGTGCCGGGGCAGAATTACCGAGGTGTCCCAGTCCGAGCCTTACCTGGCCGGTACTGTTGAGGCTGTGCCGGAGCCGGAGGAAGGGGACTCCATGCGCGCCCAGGCCCTGCGCCGGGAGGCCAATAACCTGTATGGGCTGTATTTGCAGATGTCCGAGCATCCTGCCCAGGCGGTGTATCTGCACATGATGGCAAGCAATAGCTGCGGCTATATCGCCGACAGCATCGCCCAGAATTCCGGCATTGAGTTCCCGGACAAGGGAAAGCTCCTGTGCCAGCTGAACCCAGTCCGCCGACTGGAAATGGCTTTGCGGCTTCTTCACCGGGAGGTGGAGATGCTGAATCTGGAATCGGAGATTCAGGAAAAGACCAAGGAGGTCATGGACAAAAATCAGCGGGATTACTATCTGCGCGAGCAGATCAAGGTGATTCAGGACGAGCTGGGCGAGGGCGAGGACGAAAACGAGTGCGAAAGCTACGCGGCGGAAATCCAGGGTCTGAAACTGGATAAGGACGTGGAAAAGAAGCTTCTCAAGGATGTGGAGCGGCTGAAAAAACAGCCCTTCGGCTCTTCCGAGGGGGCGGTTCTGCGAAATTACCTGGACACGGTGCTGGAGCTGCCCTGGAATACCAAGACTAAGGAGCGGCTGGACGTGAACGCTGCCCGGAGAATTCTGGATAAGGATCACTTCGGCATGGAGAAGGTGAAGGAGCGGATTCTGGAGGCCATTGCCGTCCGCCAGACCGCCCCGGAGATGCCGCCTCAGATTCTTTGCCTGGTAGGGCCTCCCGGCGTGGGCAAGACCTCTGTTTCCTATTCCGTTGCCAAGGCACTGAACCGGAAAATGGCGAGAGTTTCCCTGGGCGGCGTTCACGATGAGGCGGACATTCGGGGCCATCGGAAGACCTATGTGGGAGCCATGCCCGGCCGGATCATGAACGCCATGACCCAGGCCGGGAGCAGCAATCCGGTGCTTCTGCTGGACGAAATCGACAAAATGGGCTCGGATTACCGGGGGGATCCCAGCGCGGCTCTGCTGGAGGTGCTGGACGCGGAGCAGAACCGGACTTATCGGGATCATTATCTGGAAATTCCCTATGATCTTTCCGATGTGCTGTTCATCACCACCGCCAATACCCTGGACACCGTGCCCCGGCCGCTGCTTGACCGGATGGAGATCATCGAGCTGGGCTCCTACACCGACGAGGAGAAGCTGATGATCGCCAAGAATCATCTGATTCCCAAGCAGCTGCAAAAGCACGGCCTGAAAAAGAGCCAGCTGCGCATCTCCGACGAGGCGGTGCGGGAGATCATCTCCTGCTACACCCGGGAATCCGGCGTCCGGAGCCTGGAGCGGGATTTCGGCGAAATCTGCCGGAAGACCGCCATGCGGCTGCTGGAGGATCTTGAGACCAAGAAAATTGCAGTGACTCCGAACAATCTGGAGCAGTTTTTGGGGGTGCGGAAGTTTGTGCCTGACCGGCTGCCCTGTACCGATCAGGTGGGGCTTGTCACAGGCCTGGCCTGGACCAGCGTGGGCGGCGAGACCCTGGAAGTTGAAGCCGGCGTTATGGACGGCAGCGGCAAGCTGGAGCTCACCGGCAACCTGGGCGATGTGATGAAGGAATCCGCCCACGCGGCCATGAGCTACATTCGAGCCAACGCCGGAAAGCTGGGTATCGCCCCGGATTTCTATAAGACCAAGGACATCCACGTCCATTTCCCGGAGGGGGCGGTGCCCAAGGATGGCCCCTCGGCCGGTGTGACGGTGTGCACGGCCATTGTTTCCGCCCTGACAGGCGTGTCCGTCCGGCGGGATGTGGCAATGACCGGAGAGATTTCTCTCCGGGGTCGGGTCATGCGGATCGGCGGCCTCCGGGAGAAGACCATGGCGGCTCTGCGCCACGGCATCCGGACGGTGATTATCCCCGCGGACAACGAGCGGGATCTGGAGGAAATCGACCAGACCGTCCGCCGTCAGCTGAATTTTATCACTGCCCAGACCGTGGATACGGTGCTGGACGCGGCTCTGAACAGGCAGACCGAGTGCGCCTCCGGAATTCTTCCGGAGCTGCCCGGAGAGCTGGTGAAAAAGCCCAGAAAGCCCCAGCTGCGGCAGTAAGGAGGAAATATGAATTTTCAGAATGTGGAATTCCTGATTTCCGCCGCTTCTACCGGGGATTTTCCGAAAAATCGGCTGCCGGAGATCGCCTTTGCCGGAAAGTCCAATGTGGGAAAATCCTCGGTGATCAACCGGCTGCTTCAGCGGAAAAATTTTGCCAGGGTAGGGGATAAGCCGGGGAAGACCGTCCATGTGAACTACTTCGTCATCGACCGGAAATGCTATCTGGTGGATTTGCCGGGCTACGGCTTTGCCAAGGTGTCCCAGCAGGAGAAAGATCGGTGGGGCAGGCTCATGGAGGACTATTTTGCCGCCCAACGGATCAACCTGGGGGTGCTGATTGTGGACTACCGGCATCCGCCTACGAATAACGACATCACCATGGCAAACTGGTTCCTGGACAGCGGCTGTCCCTTTGTGGTGGTGGCCAACAAAATGGACAAGCTGAAAAAAAGTGAGCTGAAACCCAACCTGGAAGTCATCCGCCGGGATTTGGGTCTGCCGGAAGACTGCCCTGTCATTCCCTTCTCCGCGGAGAAGGGGGACGGTCGGGAGGAACTGGTTCGCCGAATCCTGAGTGCGGTAAAGGAGTAACTGCCTTGCTGTTTGAACTTGCGGATTGGGTGGTTCAGGTGGACGTGGAGAAGACCAGGGCTCACACCCGGGACAATGCCGCCGACCATTGCGGCTGCGCCTATTGCAAAAACTACTATGAGGCACTGCCCATTACATATCCGGGGCTTTGCGTGGCACTGAACCGGATAGGCATTGACCCCATGGGGCCTTCTGAATTGATGCCCTTTACCTCCACCGTGTATCTGGCCTGCTATCGGGTCATCGGAAAGATTGTGAAGTGGGGCACCGATGCTCTGGCGGCGGAGGGGGTTTCCATCGCACCGGAACGGGCGGAGGAGGACGACAGCTTTTTCCTGTGGGTTGGGGAAATGGAGCTTCCATGGCTTCAGCCGGAGGATCCCAAGGAAGTCGTTTCCCCGGCAAATCTGCCGGAATTTATGGATCGGATGCGGGAAATGTGGCTTTTGCGGCATGAACAGGAGAATATCTGCTCTTAGTGCAGGAAAAGGGGCTGCTGCAAGATGTGCTTGCAGCAGCCCCTTTATCATAGGATTCTACGTCTGTGAGATGTAGGGGCGGCCAGTGGCCGCCCGCAGGCGACGAATCTCGCCCCTACAGATTCTATCGATGGCTTTCGCTCATTTTGGAAAAGTCCTTTGCTGTATTCCGGAAAATCAGGCGTTTTTGGCCTGCTTCAGAGCCTTTGCCAGCTGATCCGGGCAGGAGGTGGGCTTCATGCCGCAGGTGGTGCCCTCCAGACGGGAGATCACCGTATCCACGTCCATGCCCTCTACAAGCTGGCCGATGCCTTTCAGGTTGCCGTTGCAGCCGCCGACAAATTCCACGTCCTTTACCTTGCCGTCCTCAATGTCGAAATAGATCATCTGAGAGCAGGTTCCCTTGGTTTTATACTGATACATAGTTGTCTTATCCTTTCTGTTTGTTATTTCACCAAATCCAGCAGTTTCGCGCCCACAAGCTCTGCCAGCGGCTCCGGCGGGACGATGAGCTGATGCCCTCTGGCTCCGGCGGACACCGCAATTTCCTCCCAGAGCACACAGGTTTCGTCCATAAAGGTGGGGTATTTTTTCTTCATGCCCACAGGACTGCATCCGCCCCGGATATAGCCGGTGAGACCCAGAAGTTCCTTGACGGCCACCAGCTCCATGTTTTTGTCCCCGGCGGCTTTGGCCGCCTTTTTCAGATCCAGCTCGCAGCACACGGGAATGCAGAAGACATTGATGCCCGTCTTTTCGCCCCGGGCTACCAGGGTTTTGAAAACCTGCTCCTGGGGAAGGCCGATGGCGTCTGCCGCGTGGGTACCGCTAAGGTCATTTTCGTCAAACTCGTAGAAGGCCTCCCGGCAGGGAATTTTCGCCTGCTCTACCAGTCTGACCGCGTTTGTTTTTGTTGCCATAATATCACCGTCTGACATTATACGACTTTTTTTGCCCTGGCGCAAGAGGGAATTATCCGCAAAATTAGGGATACCCTAAATGCGGGGGTGTTTTTTATGGAAAACGACGCGCAAATGAAAAAGCAGGAGCGGGAGCAGATCGTCGAACTGGGCTCTGACATTACCAAATCCCAGAAGGGGAATATTTACACCCTGACCATCATCGGTCAGGTGGAGGGACACCAGGTGGCACCGGAGACGGTGAAAACCACAAAATATGAGCATGTTCTGCCCTTGCTCGCCGGAATTGAGGAAAGCGACGACATTGACGGCCTACTGCTCCTTCTGAACACCGTGGGCGGGGACATTGAAGCGGGGCTTGCCATCGCGGAAATGATTGCGGGGATGAAAAAGCCCACCGTTTCTCTGGTGCTGGGCGGGGGACACTCCATCGGAATCCCTCTGGCAGTATGCACCAAAAAGTCCTTTATTACGCCCACGGCCAGCATGACGGTCCATCCCGTGCGCATGACGGGACTGGTGGTGGGAGCACCGCAGACCTTCCGGTATTTTCAGCGGATTCAGGAGCAGATCGCGGATTTTGTCACAGCCAACTCCAAAATCAGTCGGGAGAGCTTCGAGCATTATATGATGGCCACCGGAGAAATGGCCACGGACGTGGGCACCATTCTCTATGGCAAGGAGGCGGTAGCCTCGGGGCTCATTGACAAGCTGGGCGGGCTCAGTGACGCACTGGCAACGCTTCACAGAATGATCGAGAAGGACGCAAAGCAGAGAAAAAGCGGCGGGGCATAATCTCGCCGCTTTCTGCTGTCATACTGAACTCCAATTAAAATCTTTAAAAAAGATTTTAATTGCCTGAAGG
>OIZP01000467.1_pt1 | contig 25683 bp, 19 predicted proteins | sample 1588531 | NCBI WGS metagenome assembly OIZP01 (sample SAMN03283283) | human gut metagenome | biome: human-associated habitat; material: feces | host: Homo sapiens | place: Peru | collected 2012
GACGACCACATGTTTGGTCTTACATGTGCCAAGAAGTACGGTGGAATCTATGTACCACCTCATCAGGCAGTTATCCATCAGTTCGCACGAGAGATGCTTGCAGGCGGCGGAAAAATGATACTTGGCTCTGATTCACATACACGCTATGGTGCACTTGGTACTATGGCAGTCGGCGAGGGTGGACCTGAGCTTGTTAAGCAGCTTCTCGAGCAGACATATGATATTGATATGCCTGAGGTAGTAGGTATCTACCTTACAGGAGAGCCAATAAAGGGCGTTGGACCACAGGATGTGGCACTTGCAATCATCGGAGAGGTATTCGGAAACGGCTTCGTAAAGAACAAGGTTATGGAGTTTGTAGGACCGGGTGTGTCTAATCTGAGCGTTGACTTCCGTATAGGTGTCGATGTTATGACAACAGAGACTACATGTCTTTCTTCTATCTGGAGAACAGATGACCAGGTTAAGGAATTCTTTGAGATTCACGGTAGGGCTGAGGACCACAAGGAGCTTAATCCGGGTGAGGTGGCTTACTACGACAGATTTATCGAGATTGACTTAAGCCAGATCCGCCCTATGATAGCTATGCCTTTCCACCCAAGCAATACCTATACTATCGATGAGCTCAATGCAAACCTCATGGATATTCTAGATGACTGTGAGAAGAGAGCTGAGGTAAGCTTTGACGGCAAGGTGAAGCTTGATTTAAAGAGCAAGGTAAGAGATGGAAAGCTGTATGTAGACCAGGGAATCATCGCAGGCTGTGCAGGCGGTGGATTTGAGAATATCTGCGATGCGGCTGACATATTAAACGGACATTCAATCGGAGCAGACGAGTTTACACTGAGTGTTTACCCGGCATCTACTCCAATATACATGGAGCTTGTGAAAAACGGAGCTGTAGCAAAGCTTCTTGAGACAGGTGCAATCGTAAAGACTGCTTTCTGCGGACCTTGCTTTGGTGCCGGAGATACACCTGCCAACAACGCATTCTCTATCCGTCATTCAACAAGAAACTTCCCTAACAGAGAGGGTTCTAAGGTACAGAACGGACAGATCAGCTCGGTTGCACTCATGGATGCCCGTTCAATCGCTGCAACAGCAGCCAACAAGGGCTTCCTTACATCAGCAGCGGATATTGATGTCAACTTTACAAAGCCTAAATATTTCTTTGACAAGACTATATATGAGAACCGTGTATTTGACAGCCATGGAGTGGCAGATCCTTCAGTTGAGATCCAGCTCGGACCAAACATCAAGGACTGGCCTGCAATGAGCGCACTTCCTGAGAATATGCTTCTCAAGGTGGTTTCAGAGATCCATGATCCTGTTACTACAACAGATGAGCTTATCCCTTCAGGAGAGACATCTTCATACCGTTCAAATCCTCTTGGACTTGCAGAGTTTGCACTTTCAAGAAAGGATCCTGAGTATGTAGGAAGAGCAAAGGAAATCCAGAAGGCACAGAAGGCTATAGAAAGCGGTGAGTGCGCAGGCAAGGCGGTTCCTGAGGTTGCTGAAATCATGGGAGTGGTAAAGAAAAAATTCCCTGAGGCAAGCCATGAGAATATGGGCTTCGGAAGCACAATCTTTGCTGTTAAGCCTGGTGACGGCTCTGCAAGAGAGCAGGCTGCAAGCTGCCAGAAGGTGCTTGGAGGCTGGGCAAACATCGCAAACGAGTATGCCACAAAGAGATACCGTTCAAACCTTATCAACTGGGGAATGCTTCCATTCACTATCGATGAGGGAGAGCTTCCATTCCACAATCTCGACTACATCTTCCTTCCGGGAATCAGGAAAGAAATCGAGGATGCAAAGACTGAGTTTGAGGCATATGTTGTCAAGGATGGAGAGTTAAAGCCATTTACACTGAAGATGGGAGAGCTCACAGATGATGAGAGAGAGATAATATTAAAGGGATGTCTCATCAACTATAACCGTAAATAAGGAGAGTTTAATCCGATGGAAGATACCGGAAAAGCTGGTAAAAAATCAAACATTGAGATAAATGCAGATAAGGGTGCGAAGCAAAATTCGCACCCGGGGCGTGAGGAATGGCCACACCTGATCAGAATAGGTGTCATGGTATTTGTCACATTTGCCGTCTGTATACTGTTTTTCTTTGTACTGTACAGATTTGAGGGCTTTGCAGGCATGTGGAATAAGCTGTTTGCTGCAGCGATGCCTATTATAATGGGACTTGTGCTTGCGTACCTGATGAATCCGGTCATGCTATGGTTGGAAAAGGGCTGTAAAAAGCTTTTTTCCAAAAAGATAAAGAGCGAAAGAAAGCTGAGAAAGGCCTCAAGAGCTCTTGCAATCACAGGCTCGGTGATTATTCTGGTAGCAATTATTTCGCTCCTCATTGCGGCTATTGTGCCTTCTGTCATAGCAAGTGTATCAGGGCTTATGAAGACACTGCCAAATGATGTTGCCGCATTTATCAATATGATAAAGCATGGCAATTTCGGGGACAGCAAATTAGCGGAGCTCGCGAGCACAGGTTTACAGGATGCAACCGACTACATTGAGAATTATGCCACAGAAAAGCTCATTCCCGAGGCACAGAAGTATGTTGCACAGATTACGACAGGTGTGATTTCGGTGGTGAAGGGCTTACTCAATTTTATTATCGGAATAATCGTGATGGTCTATGTGATGAGTATCCAGGAGACTCTCGCAGGACAGAGCAAAAAGATAATATACGCTGTCTGTAAGCCAAAAACAGGCAATATCATCATTGAGACACTCAGAAAGACAAATGAGATTTTTGGAGGCTTCATAAGCGGTAAGATTATAGATTCACTGATTATAGGTGTGATTGCATATTTCGGATGTCTGATTTTAAGGATTCCGTCATCAGTGCTCGTTGCAGTGATTATCGGTGTCACAAATGTGATTCCGGTATTCGGACCGTTTATCGGTGCAATTCCATCGTTACTCATAGTGGTAATTCAGAGTCCGTGGCACGCACTTTATCTTTTGATATTTATTGTTGTGCTGCAGCAGGTGGATGGCAATATCATAGGACCAAAGATACTTGGCTCATCTACAGGACTTTCGACCTTCTGGGTTATGTTTGCCATACTAATCGGCGGAGGAATGTTTGGTTTTCTTGGAATGTTACTTGGTGTTCCGACCTTTGCTGTGATATACTATATTGTGAGAAGAGTTGTTAATTATGCTCTCAGGAAAAAGAAGCTTCCTGAGGACACAAGGGATTATACAAAGACAACAGGTGTAGATACAAAAAATAATAAGCTTAAATACGAGTAGGTGAAATAAGTGGATAAATACGAATACAATCTCAAGCTGGATCAGATAAAAGCCCTGAGCGCCGAGGAGGGCTATATGAGTGCGGCGGAGATTGCAGATAGCATAAACTGGAACAAAATTAAAAATGTAAATACACTCGTTAAAATCGGCGAAGTCTACGAGAAGGCCGAGAGATACCAGGATGCAAGGGACATACTTTTAATGGCCTATGATCGTTCGCCAATCGGCAGGATGATCATATACAGACTGGCTGAGGTCGCCATCAAGATGGGTGATTATGATGCAGCTACCGAGTATTATGATGAGTTCGTTGAGATAGCGCCTCATGATGATATGAAGTATGTGCTGAGGTATGCCATCAAAAAAGGGCAGGGAGCTTCATTTGATGAGCTCATCACTATTCTGGAAGAGTACAAGGACGAAGAATACACTGAGGAGTGGGCGTATGAGCTTGCATACCTGTACCACAAGGCAGGAAAAGCCGACAAGTGTATAGAAGCCTGCGATGAGCTCATTCTGTGGTTCGGAGACGGACCATATGTGGAGCGTGCGCTGGAGCTTAAGATGCTCTATCAGCCGCTTACCAAGGCTCAGGAGGAAAAGTACAGACGATTCAAGGCAGAGAGGGAAAAGCCTGCTAAGACAAAGGATACAGCTGAGGTCACTGAGATAGGTGCCATGGAGATGGTAAAGGGCGGAGAGATAGTACATGATGATGTAACCATTCCGCAGATTACCGTAAATCAGGAGAAATTCAATACTGTAAATCTACAGCAGGAGATTGCCAAGGGTATGCAGCAGATCATGGAGGCCAAGGGCAAGAATGAGGTTGCTGATACCATGGATACCATCAAGAAGATAGTTGAGGATATTCCTTATCTCAAGCTCGAAAAGGAGCAGGAGGATGAGGATGTCAAGCAGCCTGAGGAGACAGAGCATATCGCTACAGATGAAGAGATAGATGGCTCACTTAAGCTGAATTTCAAGGAGCTTTTGGGTGAGGATGCTGACGGACAGATGTCTATGGTCATGAGTGAAAAGACTCAGCTTGAGCATCAGATTACGGGACAGATGTCTATACAGGATGTGCTTGAAGAGTGGGAAAAGACCAGACATGCAGCTGAAATTGCGCTAAGGGAGGCCGAGCAGCAGAAGCTTGAGTCGGCTAAGGCAAGGGCGCTTCAGGAGGCAGGAGACATCATGGAGAGACTAAATGATGTCATTCCAAAGCTGGATGCAGGTGTCACTCCGAAGGAACTTCTTGAGGAGGAGTATTTGAAGGTGCCGGTTGATATTATAGAGCAGAAAGCTGCCGTGAAGGAGCCTGAAGAAGAGCAGAAACCGGATATGCAGGAGCTTTATTCAGATGAGACTGTGGATGAAGTACAGGAGCCGCAGGAAGCACCGGAAGATACTATAGACGAAGCACAGGAGTCACAGGAAGCACAGGAAGAAGCTATAGAAGAAGTGCAGGAGTCACGTGAAGCACCTGAAGATGCTGCAGAAGAAGCAAAGGAACCGGTTGGAGAGCCGGAGGATATAATTATGGCAGAGGAGTCTGAGAAAGACGAGATACTCATGCAGCCGACTACCATGATGCCTGAAATAACAGATGATATGTTAAATGTCGATGATGATACATCAGATGATGAGGCTTCACAGGAGGAAGAAAACGTTTCTGAGAAGAGAGATTTTGATCATGTGACATCATTTATCGAGCAGGAAATAGCCAAGATGACAGCAAAGAATCCGGGACTGGAGAAGAAGCTGGATATGGCTAAGACAAGAAAAATGCCGGATATTTCATTGCCGGAGGATTTAGACAGCGAAGAAGATGACTCGAAATTGAAAGAAACAAAACATATAAAACAGCTTACAAGCGAACAGAAGGCTATATTTTCATATTTCATACCGGTAAAGGGTATGGAGGATCAGATCTGCAAGGCATATAATGCAGTGCTTGATCATTTCAACAGGAAAGAAAACGCATCCACAGGCAACCTCATTATACAGGGAGAGCAGGGCTGTGGAAAGACAATGCTTGCTACAAGCTTTATAAAGGTATTACAAAAAGATGGTGAACAGCTCACAGGAAAGATGGGCAAGATTGATGCTGCCGCACTCAATAAAAAGGATGTGCAGCAGGTAGTCAGAAAGATAACAGGAGGCTGTCTCATCATAGAAAGAGCCGGTGATATCGACCGCAGCATAGCTGCCCAGCTATCATTTTTGATGGAGCATGATATTACAGGAACACTCTATATACTTGAGGATACATCAAAGGGTATAAAGAAGGCTCTCTCAATGGATGAGGGCTTTGCATCCAAGTTCACGGAAAAGATATCAGTTCCTATTTTTACAAATGATGAACTCGTATTGTTTGCAAAATCGTACTCTGCAGAGCTTGGGTACAAGATAGATGAGATGGCTATTCTGGCATTGCATAACAGAATCAGCAATATTGAGAGGATAGACCAGGCTACCACTCTGACAGAGGTCAAGGACATAATTGACGAGGCCATAGACAGGGAGGCTCATAGCGGACTTAAGAAGGCTATAAGTATTCTGACAGCCAAGAGATATACAGATGATGACCGAATTGTACTCAAAGAGGATCATTTCAGGGAAAAATAAATACTTATGGGGGTATATATATGTGTAATTTTACAGCAATGGATTGTTACCTGTTTGGTCAGGCAACACACTATGATATCTACAAGAAGATGGGTGCTCACTTAGCTGAGCGCAAAGGAAAAAAAGGAGTGTGCTTTGACGTATGGGCGCCACATGCGAGGGAAGTATACGTATTTGGTGAGTTCAATGACTGGAATGAGACCAGTCATGAGATGAAGCGTGTAGAGCCGGAAACCATGGGAGTGTATGAGCTTTTTGTACCGGGAGCGCAAAAGGGTCAGATGTATAAGTTTATTATAGTCACTGAACAGGGTGATAAGCTGTACAAGGCAGATCCATATGCAAACTACGCAGAGCTTCGTCCGGGAACAGCTTCTATCATCACAGATATCGAGCATTTCACTTGGACTGACAAAGAGTGGATGGATAAGAGAGCAGCAAAGTCAGATGCTGATGTATATTCTTCACCTATGGCTATATATGAGTGCCATCCGGGCTCATGGATGAGACATCCGGGCAGAGAGGATGAGGGCTTTTATACATACAGAGAGCTTGCAAAATCACTCATATCCTATGTGAAAACTATGGGATATACACATATTGAGCTTATGGGTATTTCAGAGTATCCGTTTGATGGCTCATGGGGATATCAGGTGACAGGCTACTATGCACCTACATCGAGGTATGGAGAGCCTGAGGATTTTGCATACTTTGTTGATCAGTGCCATAAAAATAATATCGGAGTAATCCTTGACTGGGTACCTGCACATTTCCCAAAGGATGCGCATGGACTTGCCAATTTCGACGGAACAGCCACATATGAGTATGCAGACCCAAGAAAGGGAGAGCATCCTGACTGGGGCACAAAGATATTTGACTACGGTAAGAATGAAGTAAAGAACTTCCTTATCGGAAGTGCATTGATGTGGATAGAAAATTACCACGTAGACGGACTCCGTGTGGATGCAGTTGCGTCAATGCTTTATCTTGACTATGGAAAGAACGACGGACAGTGGGTGCCAAACAAGTTTGGAGGAAATAAGAACCTCGAGGCAGTAGAGTTTTTCAAGCATATCAATACACTCATACTTGGAAGAAATCACGGAACTGTAATGATAGCCGAAGAGTCTACCGCATGGCCAAAGGTAACAGGCAAGGTAGAGGAAGACGGACTGAACTTCAGCTACAAGTGGAACATGGGATGGATGCATGACTTCCTTGATTATATGAAGCTGGATCCATATTTCCGTAAAAATAACCACAACAAGATGACATTTGCGATGAGCTATAATGAGAGTGAGAAATATATTCTGGTACTGTCACATGATGAGGTGGTACATCTGAAGTGTTCTATGCTCAACAAAATGCCGGGCTTAGAAGGGGATAAATTCAAGAACCTCATGGCAGGATATGCATTTATGATGGGACACTGTGGAAAGAAGCTTCTTTTCATGGGACAGGAGTTTGCACAGAAGCAGGAGTGGAGTGAGGAAAGAGAACTCGACTGGTATCTGCTTGAGAATCCGGAGCATAAAAAGATCCAGAACTGGGTAAAGGAGCTGCTTCATCTCTATAGGAGAAACCGCTGTCTGTATGAGCTGGATTCAAGCTGGGAAGGCTTTGAATGGATAAATGCAAACGATGCAGACAGAAGCATCTTCAGCTTTATCAGAAAGAGCAAGGATGGCAAGAATAATATGCTCTTTGTCATCAATTTCACACCGGTAGAGAGACCTGATTACAGAGTCGGAGTGCCAAAGCACAAGACATATCAGCTTGTTTTAGATAGTGAGGATCCTAAGTTTACCGGCAAAACGGTACAAGAGCCTGTAAAGAAGGCTACAAAGGGCAGAGGCAAGGCAGCAAAACAGTCATATAAGAAGCTGGACTATAAGGCAGTCAAATCAGAGTGTGACGGCAGACCATTTTCATTTGCTTATCCACTTGCGCCTTACGGAGTTGCTGTATTTAAATACTAATATACCGGTAAACAGCAGGGTAAAGGACCGCGCCAATTTAAGGCGCGGTCTTTATTTTTGCGTATTATATGTCGATATATAAAAAAAGATAACTATTCAGAACCACAAAAGTACGAAGTAAGAATATCCATAAATAAAGGCTGCAGAGATGGTATATATGCAGGGCACGGAGCAGGAAATATGCAGATAGAGAATTTGATTAATAAAAGCACAGATACGAAAAATACGGACACAAAAACCATAAATGACATGGCAGCGGGTATGCGTGTGTCAGACTACATAAAGACAGACAGCAGTGACAATATGTCAAAAAAGGCGGCTGTTGTCGGTTCGTCAAACTCTGTTGATATGTCGGATACGATATATGCAAGACCACAGGCTAAAAACGAAGCCGGGAACAACGATGGCACAGATATGGCAGAAAATCTGCTAAATGATATGAATCAGACCTCAGAAAACAGGCGAAATGATATGATTGTCACTGCAAGCACCACCACGAGTGATGATTACAAAGCTGCAAAGGATGACGGCTATGATGTCATTGTCACTGAGACCGACAAGATAAAAGCAGTGCTGGCAAAGGCAGGTGTAGATATATCCATATATGGAGATGATCTGAGCAGGCAGCAGCTTACAGATATCACGGGAAGCCAGACTGAAGCGGCCATGCTTGTCAATCAGATGAAAGCATATGATATTCCTGCTACAGATGACAATATAAAGGCAGGTACAGATGCCATAGACCGGGCAAAGAGCCTTACAAATATATCCAATGAGACAAAGGCATATCTGGTCAGAAATAACATGAATCCTACGGTTTCCAATGTATACAAGGCTACGTACAGCAGCAGTCAGGTACAAGATTACAGGCAGAAAACCAAAATGACGGAGATATCAGATGAGCTGTTTGAGGAGCTTAAGCCACAGCTTAAACAGATATTAGAGGAAGCTCATATAGACAGTAGTGATGAGAATCTGAATCAGTGCAGATGGCTGATAGATGAAGATATAGCCGTTACACCTGACAATGTGCTGCTTGCGAATCAGGTAGACTGCATCAACGCAGCAGAAGAAAATGTGAGCAGTGATTTTTATGCAAGGGCAGTGACAGAAGCACTGGCAATGGGAAAAAAGGCTACAGATGCCACTATGTCACAAGATGGTCTGACATTTGACATGGCAAAGAAAGCCTGTGATGTATTAGGTGAGGCGACCGCAGATGACATTGTCACATTAGAGTCAGATAACATACCTGTCACGATAGAGAATCTGTCAAAGCTTATAGCTGCAAGGGGCAAGGATAGTGCAGCATCGCAAGCCTCAGCGAATAAAGCTGTGGATAATCAGATTACAGACAGCCGGGAAGCAAGGCTTGTGACAGCTCAAAGAAAGCTTGAGGAAGCGAGACTTTCCATGACAGCAGAAGCCAACCTTTCACTCATAAAAAAAGGAGTTTCAATAGACACAGAGCCTATTGAACATGTAGTGGAGCTGCTTAAGCAGCAGGAAAATAAATACTACGGAGCGCTGTTTGGTGAGAGCAGTGTAGAGGCATCTGATGATAGGGTACGTATGTACAATAATGTATGTGATATTTTCAATCAGCTGAAGCAGCAGCCGGCTTATGTACTGACCCTGGAATCCGCTGATGACACTGTGTATGAGCTGTATACAGCAGGCAAAGCAATGAAGCAGTCATTAGAAGCAGCAGCCTCAGGATATGAGACTCTTATGACATCACCGCGGGCAGATATGGGAGACAGTATATCAAAAGCATTTCAGAATGTGGATGATATACTTAAAGAGCTTCAGATAGATACATCTGAAAGCAATCGCAGGGCTGTGCGGATACTTGCGTACAACAGTACCGACATCACAGAGGACAATATAAAGCAGATAAAGTCTGTAGATGAGCAGGTGCAGAGAGCATTCAGTGATATGACACCGGCGGTGACGATTGAGATGATAAAAAGAGGCATATCACCGCTTGATATGAGCATGAGTGACATAAGTGACACTGCCAGACAGATAAAATCAGAAAATCATGATGAAAGAGATGAAAAATTCAGCGAGTTTCTCTGGAAGCTTGAAAAGAAAAATGAAATCTCAGAGGAGGAAAGAGACTCATATATAGGCATATACAGGCTTATTTCACAGGTGGAGCAGTCAGATGGAGCAGTCATAGGCTCACTTGTCAATCAGGGCGCAGATATTACAATGAAAAATCTGCTTACAGCGGTCCGGGTACGAGGAAAGAGTGCCATGGACTATAAGGTGGACGATACCTTTGCCGGAGTGGAAGGAGTAAGTAAGGGAGCTAGAATTGATGAACAGATAGAAAGCGCATATCATACAAACTGCCTAAGGGATGTGCTTGATACACTTTCACCTGAGAAAATGGAGTTTGTGCAGGATGACAGCTGGCTTGAGATGACTCCGGAGCAGCTCAGGCAGGCTGTATATGAGGCAGGCGAGGATAACGCACTGTCAGAGCAATATGCCACAGAACAGCTAAGACAGTTCAATCAGGCAGTTTCGGTGCCTGAGAACGTATATGCTTTTCTAGAGAAATATGATGTAAAAACAACCGCGGAAAACCTCATGGCTGCGTCACGGCTAATGAAAAATCCGTCAGAGGCAGTAAGAAATCTCTGGGAGCGTGGAGAAAGTGCTACGGCAAGGGCTCTTTTGGATGAGACTCTCAGACGGTTTTCTGAGTCGGTCAAAAATCCAAAGGAGCTTGCGCAGGCGCAGGAAACGCTGGCTGATACAGCAGAGCATGTTATGGATTCGATGATTATAGAGGATAGGCACACAGGTTCAATAGACATCAGACAGATGAAGCTATTATGCAGTCAGCTAAGGATAGCTTCAAATATGTCGAGACAGGAAAACTATATCGTGCCGATAGAGACTGCAGACGGAGTCACAGGCATGAAGCTTAGTATAGTAAGAGGCGAGGATAAAAAGGGACTGGTTGACATATTCCTTGAGGATAAAAAATGCGGCAGGGTAGCTGCATATTTTGAGGCAAAGGAAAATTCAGTATCTGCTATGATAGTCACAGACGATGAGCAGACTAAAAAGCTGTTTGAAGACAATATCACTATGTTTGAGGCAGGAATAAGTGATGGTGAACAGCGTGTGCGCATAGATGTGGCACTGGAACATGATATATCTGCAAAAGAGTCTAAGATGTCAGATAATGAGACTAAAAAGCAGCCTGATGGCAGCGAAAGTGTCCAGACCACCAGACTATATCACATCGCAGAGCAGTTTATTGTAAATGTTCGGAGGGTGCTTGGGCCAGATAGTCTGTAACACCGATATATATTGCATGTGCCAGGTCATCCTGATAGTTTTTGTCAGTAAGAAGAAGTGTCTCAGCAGGATTACTCAAGAATCCACATTCTACGATTACGGTCGGGGATGTGGATTTTTTAAGTATAAAGTATTCTTTATTGGGCTTAATGCTTCGTGGCTTTGCGACACAAAGAGAAGTGTTTAAAGCTCCAAGAACAGAGGATGCAAGCTCTTTTCCAGCGTCAGAGGCTTCATAATAGAATACCTGTGGACCGCAGCTTGAAGTGTCCTCAAAGCTGTTTTGATGGATACTGATGCTGACTGCCACATTACTTTTAGACATCAGTGCAGTTCTCTTTGTCAGATCATCTGTCTTTGGATGCTTGGAATTATCCGGGGCGAGGTCGCAGTCGGTGGTTCTGGTCATGACAACAGTAAAGCCTCTGTTTTCAAACAGCTGTTTAAGAGCCCTTGCAATACTCAGGTTGACATCCTTTTCCATGACGCCGGAGGTGGAAATCTTACCGGGATCACTTCCACCATGCCCCGGGTCAATTACAATAACGGTGGAATTAGTGTTTTTGCCGGTATTTTTTGCAAGAGCGCAGACACCTCTTCCGAGGTAGAAGGACAGAATAAAGAGGGCTAAAATAAGACAGTATTTGTTTTTCTTAATAATGTACATATATTTTTTCATATAAGATACCTATAAAAAACCCGATGCACATAGAAGGCATCGGGTGTGTTTGTATATTATATGATTGGCTGATATCATTTATAACCTATAAAAAGTACTGAGTTAGACTGTAGCTGTAAAGGTACGGCCTCTTTCAGTAAGCCTTAAGCAATCAGTTCAGATATTTGATAACAGTATCCCAGACAGATGAATTCTCAAAGCCAAGCTTCCAGAATGCTGCACCGGCGAGCTTATTGTCGTCGACGAGCTTGAGCCTTTTCTCTAAAGATGTATTGTCCTCGAGCCATACCTTGTACAGCTTGTTGGATGCAGACCACTCAGCGTAGTTCTGACCGGATTCCTCATCCAGAGCAGCAGTGGCATTGTTTGTGGCAAGCTGTGCTGCAGCAGCGTCCATACTATATACCTGTGAGGCAACAGTGTACTTTGACTGATCCTCGGTATCGGTTACGACATCATCGTCCTCCTTTGGAGTGAGCTCCCATATTCTGGTATAAAAAGGCATGCCGAGAATAATCTGGTCAGCGGGAACCTCCTTCAGAGTGGATTCAACACCCTCAGTTACCCACGGAATGGAAGAAACTGAGCCGGCATCAGAGCCCTTATAGTGTTCATCGTATCCCATAATCACAATATAATCGGCAAAATTTGCCATATCAGAGCGATTGAAGAACTTGTTGAAGCTGGCAGGTACTGTGACATCAACTGAAAGTGATATGCCGTTATTGTGACACTTTATGGCGAGCTCTCTGATAAACTCGATGTAAGAGTCTCCATATGCTGCTTCTGTGATATTTTCAAAGTCAATATTTACACCATCAAGCTCATAGTTAAATGCAGCCGACATAATCTGATTGATCAGGGTAGTTCTCGTGGATGTATGTGTGAGCACATATGCTGCATCTACATCAGTATTTTCAAAGTTGCTGAACAGTCCCCATACCTCGATGCCCTGGGAATGGCAGTAGCTGACATAATCCTTGCTTGCTATATCTGCCAGATTACCATTGTTGTCATTTAAATAAAACCAAGTTGGTGACATTACATTTATGCCCTTGGTTGATGAAATTACCTGGGGCACTTTACTGTTTGCTGACTGGCTTGTTACCTGATTCCAGGCAAGACAGATATCCTTATCCTTCTTGATATGCGTAAAGGTCTCTTCCTCATAGTCAGGATTCGTAAGCTTAGTTTTTTTGCTCTCGGACAGAGCCTTGCTCTTTATATATCCAATAACACCATCCTCAGTGGCAACCTTATCCCATTTGTCACCGGAATCAAGAATAGTAATCTTATCATCCTTTTTCACCTCTTTTAGAATAGGGCTCTTTATGCCGCCCTTCACGCGGACCTGGGTAGACTTGTTTACAGTGGCACTGTCTATTTCATCCCATTTGCTTGTGATGACGATGCGTGCCGGGTCATCATATGACTTAAAGGTGATATTGGAGTACTGTTTTACATAGTCTAAAGCAATAAGCGCAGAGTCAGAGGTTGCTTTCACAATCGGATAGCCAAAGTCATTGGTCTGCTTGGTGACACTGTAGCTATTGCTGTCAGCCGCCGCTGAGATGATATCAGATGCGGTTGTGTAAAGAAGCACATTCTCATTTGCATCCCAGTAAAATCTGGAATTTAATGAGTCGTGAACAAACTTGTAATCAACGTATATTTTTTTATCTATTATTTTAGCCTTGTAATCGGATAGCTCATTATCTACAATGAGAGCAGCCTCATCATCAGAAGAGATATTGAAATACTCTTTAAGATCCTCTGTCTTTTTCGTAGGGGTGTATTTATTGATAAGAGCAGTTATACCCATTATTATTACAACGAGGATAATAAGTCCGGTTACTATAAGTGCAGGCAATAATTTCTTTTTCATGTGTAAAAATCCTTTCCTATTATTTGGTGCCTAAATTTCTTAAGCTAATTATACCATTGTGAAATAGCATATTCAAATAATATGAAATAAATTTGTAATAAATTAAGAAATTTGTTTATGCATTTTGGCGCGGAAGGAGCAAAAGCTTCCCCCGCGCACATAGCTTTTCTTTTTAAAATATGTCTTTTGGTTGTCTTTTTGCATTTAAACGGGGTAAAGAACCAAAAATATGCTGACATCGATTTCTTGTATAATTGAGAAAAAATGATATTAATCATTAATTATTGATAGTTTATAGAAATTGATATTTCCGGAGCTTTCCACACCCAATTTAATTGCTGATTTTTTAGTTTCGTTTAATTTGATAAAATATCTGTAAAAATTCCAATATATAAATATAGTTTATTCTTCTATAAAAATACCTCCGTCTATATATAATGATTAAAAAACTGATAAGTAACAAATGACCCTATGTCATGAAGCGCTCTGTGGCATTAAAAGTATAAGCCCTCCGAAGGCTTCGGACATAAAATTGATAAACAGCTGGTTAAAGATGTCATTTTGCATCGTGATATATTAATTCCTTTCTGATATCTTATCCAGAGTGCCAAACAGGCTGGTATTGATGAGGAACGGGTCCTCTAAGTAAGGAAAGCCTACCACCGGATACTTAAAATGTTTATGGTTAATTGTCTTTTTCTTTTCCACGAGATTAAACAATATTTTTACGCTTTCTGAATCAGTTATTTTGTTTGAATTGAATAGCTCGATAATTCTGTTCAAAGCGCCCCGGTTCCATTTACTTATTGTACACACAGCGATTCTTACGTCACACCTCATAAATTCCTTCAGGGTGTTTGGGTTAAGTATGCCGAAATCAATAATCACACGCTCGTATCTCATGTTTAAAATCTCAGTTAGTGTGGACATGACTGCGTGAGGAAAGAAATCTACATTCTTATAAGTAAAAACCTTTTCGTCTGCTGTCTTTGACAGTGAAAGAATTTCGTGTGTACCATTCAGCTCAACATAGGCGGTTCTATACATGCATTTATTACTCATATAATTACAAAGAGCAAGGCTTATATGTGTTGTGCCTACATTGTGAACGCTGCCACAGACCCCAACTAACTGTGGTGCAGAATGGACTTTCTTAAATATCCTTTTAAAGTGTCTGATAGTGATGCTCCTCCCTTTAGTTCTAACAGCTTTTGAATCAGCGTTTCCTTTTGAACTGAGCTCTTAAACATATCGCTGTCATAAGGAAAGTGATAAACACTGCAATTAAGTAGTGCCGCAATCGCGGAGGCATCCTGTCTGCTGCACATATTACATATAACACTCAGGGAAGCTGTCATTTTTTTGAGAATAGAATGATTCCTGTAGATATCATTCAGATGCCAAAAGCTGCCGTTACATACATATAATACGAGATCCATGTCATATATTTTCTCGTTGCACACATCAGTGCCAAGGTCGTATATCTGTATTGCATCCTTTGGAATATTAAACTGTATACCGTCACTGTAGTCGGGTATGCCCTGAAAGCTTTTGTAATAATAATATCCGTTTTTCTGCTTAAAAATCTGCAGTCCGTCGTGATTACCATGGCAAAGTATGCTTTTTGCTGAGTCTATGTAGATACCATGATATCCAAGGATATTGAGTTCGCAGGTGAGTGAAACGGCCACGTGGGTGGAGCCGCAGCCTCTGTGACTGCCTAAAACTGCTATTTTGTGTATGAGATGTGGCTGACCGGTTAATTTTTGAATTTCCTGTATTTCCTGATATAGCTCTGCGACAGTCACGTAACGCAGTGATGCATCAGATGTTGTTGCTTTTTGGATAATATGCTGAAACTTATGGGAAAAGCTGTCTGGGGTAAAGGTCAGTATATACTGCAGAAGCTGACCTAAGCTGTAAATGTCTGCCGCCGGTGTAATTGTATCCTCGGTAAAGCATTCGGGGGCAGAGAATTCTATATTCCCATAGTGATTGAAGTTATTTCCATCCTGGATAACATATGCCGATACGCCAAAATCGATAAGCTTAAGCTTATTGTGGCATACTATAATATGCTCCGGTTTAAGGTCCCTGTAAATAATGGGAGTAGATATCTGTGTATGCAGATATATAAAAACATTGCATAATTGTTCACAAATATTAAAAAATAAACCTGGGGAAATTAACTGCTGATGAAGCAAAAATGAATCTAATGTCTCGCCGTCGATATATTCCTCGACGATATAATAAAAAGCATCGTCCTCTTCGAAGTCAAATATACGTGGTATAGACGGATGCTCAAGAGACTTGAGTAGTCTTGCTTCTGATAATGCGGATTCGGCGAAAGCAGAAGCTTTAGGAACTTTCTTTAGAGCTCTCTCCTGATCCATAGATATGTGTCTGACAAGCGTAACGCTACCGGAGCTGCCGGTTCCGAGATCTTTAATCATCTCATATTTGTCAAACAAAGAATGATTTGTATTTTTCATACGCTCCTTTTGGGTCGAGCGCACATCTCATGGATAACTTATAACATACCTGTAAAATAATTGCAACACTTTTTTTATTTTTTTTTAATAGGCCTCGCGCTTTACAATATGACAGGTGTTTATTATAATAGTTTTACGATTTACACGGATATTTTCGGAAAAGGATGTGAAAAATATGAAAATTGAGAAGGTAAATGATAATCAGATCCGCTGTACTCTTACCAGAGAGGATCTTGAGGACAGACATATAAAAATAAGCGAACTGGCATATGGATCAGCGAAGGCGAAAAGCCTTTTTAAAGATATGGTAGAGCAGGCCAATTACGAGTTTGGCTTTGAAACAAATGATATTCCACTCATGGTGGAGGCAATTCCACTGCCATCAGAGTCTATAGTGCTTATCATCACAAAGGTTGAATATCCGGATGAGCTTGACACCAGATTTTCAAAGTTTTCAGAGGCAGATGACGACTTTACGGACTTCGGAAATGCAGGACAGCCTCCGGTGATAAAGGGAGCTGCTGATATTTTGGAGCTGTTTGAGCGTATCAAGAAGGAAAATGAGAAGACAGCTGACAGTGAGCAGAGCACTGATGATATTACAGAAGAACAGGCTGAGGCTGACGTAGTCAAGCTGTTTGTTTTTGATAAATTTGATGATGTGCGCAGGATTTCGCATGTGCTTGACGGCTTTTACAGCGGCAGAAATGACTTATACAGGGATGCTTCAAGCAATAAGTACTATCTTGTGGCCCACAAGAGTGAGCATACTCCGAAGGAATTCAACAAGGTGTGCAACATCATTTCAGAGTACGCATATCAGAAGAACTATGTGCCTGCCAATGAAGCATTTTTCAAGGAGCATGGTAATGTGATTATTGAAGAAGCTGCCATCCAGACGCTGGCAGCACTTTAACAGAATATTGATTGTAAATAAAAGACGGCCTGCATAAGCAAGCCGTCTTTTCGTAAATTAACCGAGGTCGTGATCGATGAAAGTGTTGATTTCAACGACAAGATCATCCGGGTCAAGTCCGTGAACCATAGCAGCCTCTTCGATTGTCTCCATCTGTGATGATGGGCATCCGAGACAGTGCATGCCGATATTTAAAAGTAATGGTGCCACGTTCTGGTCAATCTGAAGAAGATCACCAATCATAGTGTCCTTAGTAACTCTAGCCATTATTGTTTCCTCCTATTAGTCTTTTAATGTGCCTATTATAATACGATTTGCATTTAATTGCAAATTATACTATAAAGATTTTTTTTGAGTAGTTCGATATACTTATTAGACAACGGAATGTTAATACTACAGCAAGGATGCCTGAGAAATTATCAGGAAAGGAAAACACATGAAAATAAACAGGAATATGAGTGCTGTCAGGGCAAATAAGCAGCTCCTCGGTACAGAAAACAGATTATCAAAGTCTATGAAAAGGCTTTCAAGCGGCTACAAGATAAATTCAGCTGAGGACAATCCGGCAGGAATGGCTATCTCCAACAAGATGAAGGCGCAGATAGAAGCGCTTGACCAGGCAAAATCAAATTCGTCAGATGCGCAGAATGTCATGAAAATAGCAGACGGAGCACTTGGTGAGGTAAGCAGCATGCTCCAGAGAATCAGGGAGCTTGCGGTACAGGGCGCTTCAGATACATATTCTGAGAATGATAAAAAGGCTTTGCAGTCAGAGATAGATGAGCTCACCAAGGAGGTGGACCGTATATCGGGCGATACGGAGTACAATACAAAGTCACTGCTCGATGGTTCGAGTGATACACGCGTTTATGTAAGGCAGAAGGATGCAAACGGCAATATGACTCAGGTGAACAGCTATATTACCAGAATCAATTTCTCAGACAATGTGGCGTCAGATAAATATGAGCTCACAGTAAATTCGCTCGCAACACAGGCAACAGGAAGCCTCGCGTCTGCCACAAAGCCAGACGCAGAGGGAACGATTTCCATAAACGGTGTGAGTGTGGCGGTGAAGGCAGATATGACTCAGGATGAATATATCCAGGCGTTGCAGAAGGCAGCGACCACAGCCGGTACTACTATGCAGGTGAATGGTGATAGCATCAGCTTTTTATCCAATGAGTATGGCAGCGACAGCACAGTAAATATATCTCTTTCTTCATCGCTTAAGGCTCTGGCAGGTGCAGGCTATGAGAATGCTGACGATGGAAGTGGAAATATGCAGCTCAAAAGTAACGGTAAGGATGCCGTGGTTACAGGCGGAGAAAATCTGTCGGACAAGACAATAAGAGCCGACGGTAACCGTGTATATGTGGTTGGAAACAGTGGATTTTCAATGGATTTTCTACTGAGCAGTGATATGGATATGACAGCGGGAAGCAGGGATCTGCAGATAGATATTTCAGATATCGGAAATATGGCTGTGCAGATTGGTGCAAACGAGGGCCAGGAGATGAAAATCAGGATACCGGAGGTATCATCGCAGACACTTTATCTGGATACGGTAGATGTGACTGTAAAGGGTGGTGCAGACAAGGCAATGTCCACACTTGATGAGGCGATAGAGTATGTCTCAGGTGTGCGGTCAAGGATAGGAGCCTTCCAAAACCGTCTGGAATCTGCTGAGAGCAGTCTTTCTGAGACTTCTGAGAACATGACCGGTGCATATTCCAATATCATGGATACCGACATGGCAACCGAGATGACGGAATACGCAGCACAGAATATTCTTGACCAGGCAGGAATCTCAGTGCTGTCTCAGGCAAATGACCTGCCACAGCAGGTACTTTCACTATTGTCGAGGTAATAAGCAATGAAAAATGAATTGAAGCAGGAGCTCACCAGAAGACTTTGTGCGTGCAACAATGGCGGACTCGTGCTTGTTATGTATGATATATATTTTGGTTTTTCAGATGATGTAAAAAATGCCCTCGTGTCAGAGGACAGGGAAGCCTTGAGAAAGGGAGTGTCGGATGTACAGGCGGCACTTGATGAGCTGATGGGGGCACTTGACTTTAAGTATCCTCTCGCAGGACAGCTTTATCCACTGTACTCATACTGCAAGAGGCTTTTTTCCACAGTGCTTTACTCACTTGATGTGTCGGTGGTGGATGAGGCCGACGTCATTATGAAAAAGCTCAGAAACAGCTTTGAAACCGCAGCTGCCGATGACAAATCGGCTCCGCTTATGGACAATGCGCAGAAGGTCTATGCGGGCATGACCTATGGAAGGGGCAGGCTCACAGAGAGCTTTATAAACGATGATAACAGGGGCTTCCTTGCGTAGGAGGCCTCTTTTTTAGTTCATTAAACCTCATTAAGCCGCTTGGCACAGTTTAATAGAAATTTATACCGCATGGAAACAGCCTTGGCCTGATAGATGTAGTAGTCAATTAAATCGGGCTCAACCACATTTTCCAGGTTAGTGTATACAATTTGAAGTTCATCTGTTGTTTTCTTGATGTCATCCTGTAAAGTCTTGTAACCGTCATTTACAGGCGTTTCTTTAAATAATTTCATGAATTCCTCCAACAAAATAAGTCTTAATACAAGTATAAGCAAAAGAGTTTCTTCTATTCACAGATTTTGTAAAAAGTGCTTTTGACATGTGAAAAACCAGTAAAATCAAGGTTTTGACTGTGGATTAATGTGTTGGGTTTGGCTGCATTTTGTGGATAACTAACAAAAAGCATTTATTTTAAAAAAAGCTATAGACAAAATCAGGATTGCGTTGTTATAATTCGTCTCACGAAAGGAGAGGTGATGAAAATACAGTGATTGTGAAATTAATATCACACCTCATGCTGTATATACTGCTTACAGTAGCAGCAATTGGGGATTTCAAAAATTATAGAATCAGTAACCGGCTGATTCTGACGGGACTTGGTTGTGCGTTTCTATTTCGCTTAGTGGGGGGCAAGGTAGCGAGCATCATCTGGTTTCTTCCAGATATAGTTTTTCCGGTTGTCATTTTATATTTCTTATATCTTTCCGGCATTTTAGGAGCCGGGGATATCAAGTTATTTTCAGTAGTATGTGCATTTACAAATTTAAAATTTACCGCCTTGTGCATGGCAGCCGCTTTTGTGGCAGCAGCAGGATATGGTCTCATAAGCATGGTGCTTAAAAAGGAGCTCTTTATGCGTATGAGGGATGGATTTTTATACTTAAACGGTATACTGTGTGGCAGATTTATGCGGTACCGGGGACAGGGGAAAGCTGTTAGTTTCGCGGTATACGTGCTTTTGGGAACGGTCATGGCAGATATATGGTTTTACGGCATGAGGTGAAGAAAGGAGATTTAAAGTACCCTGGATGAAAAAAATCAGATTAGGAATTTATATTGAGGATTCAGAATATGGCGACAGACTGACATGCTATTTCATGAATCATTACAAGGAACAGCTGGAGATTCACATGTATACCATGAAAGACCAGCTTGAACACTTAGAGGGCGAGATAGATATCATGCTTTCAAGTGAGCTTGACCGGTGGAATAACAAGGATATCCCACTGATACAGATTGTTGAGGAAACACCTATTGAGAGTGAGGAGGGCATATATTTTGTGGAAAAATATCAGGAAGTAAACCGCATAGTGGAAGAGATTCTAAAGCATGTGGGCGGTGAGGTGAGAGACCTGACGAGCGAGGGCTCCTTGATAGGTCAGACGAGGCTTATAAGTGTGTATTCACTTGCTGATAATCAGTACCAGATGCCTTTTGCGATGACTTTGTCATCTATTCTGAGTGAGAATGAAAAGGTGCTGCTTATTGATTTTCAGGAGAACAGCGGACTATCGCGGATGCTTGAGCAGAGTGTGGAGCATAATCTGGACGAGCTGTTGGTGATGGCCGAATCCGGACGATACTCGACCAACAGGATAAACAGCTGTATAGGAAGAAAGCAGAAGCTGGACTATGTATATCCGATTGAGAATACAGAGTGTCTGTGCGAGATAAATATGGTAATCTGCAACAATCTGCTTCAGATGCTCGGCAAGGAAATGCACTATGACTGCATAGTTCTCAATATGGGCACAAGATTTAAGGGCTTTTTTGATATCCTTGACAGATGCAGTGATATCTATCTGGTGCAGAAAAAGGGCGGAATCAGCCAGTGGAGAGAGTACGAGTTTACAGAGGAGCTGATGGAAAGAGGCTTAAGTAACGTAGTTGAGAGGATTAAGCTGATTGAGCCTCCGGTCATTACGATGCCGGTATCTACATGTGAGAAGCTTGTAGAGCTGTGGAAGTGGAATGAGTTTGGAGATGTCATAAGAAACATGACTCGGGGGATTTCGTGTGCTGGATGATTTTGGACAGAGAATAAGAGATATTATACTTTCTGAAATGGATTTGTCCAGAGAGCTGAGCGATGAGGAAATATGCGATCTAATCGGAAGTGTGGTTTCAAGAGAGGCACGCGACAGACCCATGACCATAAAGGACAGGGCAGAGCTTGAGCGCACCATATTCAACTCTCTGCGTAAGCTTGATGTGCTGCAGGAGCTGGTGGATGACAGGGATGTGACCGAAATTATGGTAAACGGTCCAAACGATATATTCTATGAAAAAGCCGGAAGAATCCAAAGGTTCAAGGGTCATTTTTCATCGGAGGAGAAGCTGGAGGATGTGATACAGCAGATCGTGGGACGCCATAACAGGGTTGTAAATCAGGCATCACCGATAGTTGATACCAGGCTTAGTGATGGCTCCAGGGTAAATATAGTGCTAAACCCCATATCTATAGGAGGCTCGGCTGTATCAATCAGAAAGTTTCCGGAGCATCCTATGAGCATGGAGCGGCTTGTTGAGATAGAAGCTCTCTCACCGGAGGTGGCAAGGCTTCTGCAGGTACTTACGCAGGCCAAATACAATATATTTATTTCCGGTGGTACAGGCTCCGGAAAAACGACCTTCCTGAATGCTCTGTCACAATATATTCCTGATGATGAGAGAATTATTACAATTGAAGACTCGGCGGAGCTGCAGCTTCTGGGGGCTAAAAATATAGTAAGGCTTGAGACCAGAAATGCAAACACCGATGGGGTTACTCCAATTACAATAAGAGATCTTATCAGGACGGCTCTTCGTATGAGACCGGACAGGATTATAGTGGGCGAGTGCAGAGGCGCAGAGGCACTGGATATGCTTCAGGCTATGAATACAGGACATGACGGCTCGCTGTCCACCGGACATGCCAATTCACCACAGGATATCATTTCAAGAATTGAGACTATGGTGCTTCAAGGGCAGGATTTCCCGCTCAATGCGATACGGCAGCAGATAGCATCGGGAATAGATATCATTGTCCAGCTTGGCAGGCTGAGGGATAAGAGCAGGAGAGTGCTCGAGATATCAGAGGTGGATGGATTTACGGATGGTGAAATTGTGCTGCATACGCTGTATCGTTTTGAGGAAACCGGTGTTTTGGACAGCGGCAGGATACAGGGCTTTTTAAAGAAAGCAGGGACACTTTGCCACACCGACAAGCTTATGGCAGCAGGGCTTAGTGTATAGACTGCTATGTGGCATTTAAAGTAAGAAAGGCTGTAGCTGTCAGTATAGGCTTGTATGTTACTGAACAGTTACGAAGGGTTTTGATTATATGGATTACAGCAGATATTCCATGTCCGCAAAGGACTGGGGGATTGTTTTCATAAAAAGTATGGCTGCCACAGTGATTATCGCATATTTGTTTTATGACAGTCCCATTGTTGTTATTGCTTTTCCGGTGGTGTTTGTGTATTGTGCGAAGCTGTGCAGACAGGAGGGCGTCAGAAGGCAAAAGGAAAAACTAAATGAAGAGTTTATGAATGTACTTAAGGTGTTGAGCTCGAATATGCTGGCAGGATATTCCGTGGAGAATGCATGGCTGGAGGCAGAAAAAGAGATGCAGCTCATGTATGGAAATGACTCGCTTATGCTGTCTGAGATACAGGAGATGAACAGGCAGATAAAGATGAATCAGACATTTGAGGCGGTGCTGTCAGAATTTGCTCATAGAAGCGGTCTGGAGGATATAGTCAATTTTTCTGATATTTTCTCATTTGCAAAGAGAAGCGGTGGCAGATTTGTGGATATCATAGAGTCTACCACTTACAGGATGTGGACAAAGTATGATACCAACAGGCAGATAGAGGTTGCGGTTTCTGCCAAAAAACTTGAGCAAAAGACTATGAACTATATTCCGATATTTCTTTTGGCATTTTTAAAGCTGTCTTCAAGAGATTATATGTCTGCACTATATGGAAACCTGATCGGGGTAATCTTTATGAGTACCTGTCTTTTAGCCTATGCAGGGGCAATTAAGCTGGCAAAGAAATTTTTACAGGTAGGAATAGGCATATGACGGGAGGAAAGAGGCTTAGAATAGCAGCATTATTTGTTATAGTTTTGGTTTTTGCTTTTATCATGGATATGACGTCAAATGCTATAAATGACAATACACTTACACGCAACGATACAGGTGACGGCGATGCGATATATGACCTGGTGCTGAATGCGGATGGACTCGATGAGGATTACAGCTATCAGCTGAAGCTTAGGGAGGAGAAGCCTTCAGATAAACAGGCGAACGAGCTGTTTACACAGGCAAAAAAAGAGATAGATGAGAGCTTTTGCGAAGAAGGCCAGAGTGTAGAGCAGGTCAGAGGACATATAAATATGAAGGAAGCATATGCCAAAGGAGCTGTGGAGGCGGAGTGGACACTGAGTGACTATGATTTGGTTGATATTGATGGAGATGTGAACCAGGATGCATTTGAGGAGGCTGATGATGAACAGGGAAAGCTGATTAGCGCAAGTGTTGAGCTTTCCTGTGGCGAACACAGACAGCTGTATGATTTCTCGTTTGTGGTATTTCCGGATGAACTGGATGCAGGAGAGCGTCTCATAAAGGATATCAACAGACATATTGACAGTGAGATGTCAAAGGCCGGTACAAAAAAGCTCACGCTACCGGATGAGGTAGATGGAGTGAAGCTTAGCTGGACGCAGGAAAAAAGCAATACGGCAGGTAAAATAGCCTTGCTTGAAGTTGTTGTTATAGTTCTTCTGGTGCTTGAGAAAAAGGAAAAAAAGAAGACGGCGCAGAAGGAGAGAAATATACAACTGCAGCTCGAATATCCGGAGATAGTCAGTAAAATGGCTGTTTTGATGGGCTCCGGAATGACTGTGGAGCAGGCATGGAATAGGATTACCGCCAGTTATCTTGATGAGCGGAAAAATAACGATAAAAATATTATGCCCGCTTACGAGGAAATGCTTGTGACGGAGAGAGAAATCTCAGATGGCATGACAGGCAGAAAAGCATACGCAGGTTTTGCGGAAAGAGTAAAGCTGCCATGCTACCAGAAGCTTGTACGCATTATTTTACAGAGTATTCACAAAGGAAGTAAGGGTGTATGTGAGATGCTCGAGAAGGAATCGGAGGATGCATTTGATGAGAGGAGACTTTTGGCTTTGAAGCTTGGCGAGGAGGCCGGTACAAAAATGCTTATGCCGATGATGATTATGATGGCTATAGTCATAGCAATAGTAATAGCACCCGCAATCATTGATTTTAAGATATAGAAAGGAAAAATTATGTTAGGATTTAAGAATTTTTTATTGGATGAGGATGGCGCCGGAGTAGTGGAAATGATACTGATAATTGTCGTGTTAATCGGTCTGGTGCTGATTTTTAAGAAGCAGCTTACGACACTTGTAAACAATATCTTTCAGACAATCTCAAGAGAGGCTGGTAAAGTGTGAGAGGCAGTATAACGATATTTGCCACGATGCTTCTCATGCTGGTGTCACAGTTTCTGTTTACTGTACTTGAAGCCGGCAGGAATCTGACACTTATCAATATAGCAGACATGAATTCAGAGGCTGTAGCAGAGTCAGTTTTTGCACAGTATTGCAGACCATTGTGGGATGAATACCATCTGTTAGCATATGACGCCGGAAGTGACGCAATGGGCAATGTGGATATCGAAAATGTCAAGTCGTATATGAAAAAGCTGACGACTGATAATTTTAAGATAGGCGATTCGGGCACTTTTGCCGGAGGCACTATTGTAAACGGTACAAGCATGTTAAGGCTGTCAATGGAGGAGCCCGAAGCCATGAAATATGTACTCATGACAGATGATGGAGGTGATGTGTATACAAATGCAGTTGTATCATATATGACGCTCTTATTGACGAGCGGCTGCTTGGTTTTGCTCCCGAAAGCGCGGAGCTTATCTGTGTCGGCAAGCGCAGCGGTCACCACAGCGCCAAGCAGGAGGATATCAACTCGCTGATAGTGGAGATGGCTCTCGGCGGCAAAACTGTTGCCCGTCTCAAGGGCGGCGATCCGTTTGTTTTCGGGCGCGGCGGAGAGGAAATTCTCGCTCGCGATCTGCTGGATGCCGACGCGCTTTTCCCCGCGCTCGATGTGCGCGGCAATGCC